>Ga0307507_10000417_pt1 | contig 88987 bp, 10 predicted proteins | sample 7_EM_MG_FD_207223 | JGI IMG/M metagenome (GOLD analysis project Ga0307507, IMG submission 207223) | Populus trichocarpa ectomycorrhiza microbial communities from riparian zone in the Pacific Northwest, United States - 7_EM | ecosystem: Host-associated > Plants > Roots > Unclassified | place...
TCTTCTACTTTCTCTACCTGTTTTCCTAATATATCTTCCCTACTTTAGGGTTGTTAGTTCCTTCTCCTATAGGGCACCCTAGGGTCCCTCTATAGTTTGTTTAGGCGTGTCTTAATATACTTTATAACGTTAGAGTTACATTTCTTTTGCACCCTTTATATTGCATTGGCTTTAATATATAGTTATAAGGGGGGAATATTGGCTTCCTTCTTAAGTAGTGCTATGGCCGTTCGCTTATACCCGCCTGTTATACTCCTAAGGCAGGCTATTTGGACCTTTTAGAGTGGTTTAAGGAGTGATTTAGGGGGGCCTTTCTTAGTTTCTCTAGTGGCCCAAATGCTAGATCTATACGTCATGGTTAGCCGGACAACTACTATATATAGTAGGCGTGACCTCTAGAAGCATGGACCCTATATAGAATTAACGATCCTGGACATGGCAATATACTATACTTGGCCCTTATAGGCCGCTTGCGCCGTATATACGCTCTACTGGAGCTTGCTGTCTACCCACACTCCTAATACCCTTAGGCCTTAAACCGGTTAACCCCTAAAGCCTTAGATATGGATTATATACTAAAGATCTATAGATTAGTTACGTTTTCTTATAAAATAGATTAGCTGGTATTTCTCTGGTAAGAATTGGACTCCATATTGTCTTGCCTATTCTATATAGGTATTATAGGCTTTCTCTAGTGTCCTGCAGTTCTCTACGGCTGTTAGCCTATATATAATTAGGTTTATATTATTGACGAAGCCTATTCCCTAGGTCGCCCCTTCCTTAAAGGTATTAAGCAGGTTGCTTACAAAGAAGAGGAAGAGTATAGGTAATAGAGGTGATCCTTATAGTATTCCTATTACGACTGTAATAGGGGGGCTCTGGTATCTACTAAAGACTAATAATGTTTCTTTCTGGCTTATAAATCCTTAAATAAACTAAATAATCTATTCTAGGAAGCCCTTTGCCCTAAGGATGTATAGGAGACACTTATGGGGTATATTATTATAGGCGCCGCTGATATCTAGGCTAAGCATTAATACTATAAAGTCCTTTCGCATAGCCTATATAGTTTTAATGGTAGTAGCAAGTAGTGTAAGTGCTAATAGCGTTAAGCAATTCTTTCTTGCCCCTATTTAGCTTTGTGGTAGTAGGGCATATTCCTCTACTATGTCTGCTATATAGTCCGCTATAACCTTTTCTAAGATCTTGCTTAGGGTATTTTTTAAGGTAATAGGGCGGTAGCTTCCTGGAATTAAGTAGTCTACTTTGCCTTCTTTTTATAAAACGACCGTTATTATGGATCTTTTAAGTTGCGGGTAGTAGCCTATTACAAAGTATACTCTGGCTACGTCTATAAGCTAAGGTGCTATAAGTGGTCTACAGGTCTTTAGGGCTTTGTTTAGGATTCCATCTAGTCCTAGTGCTATATTATTTAAGAGGCGGCTAATAGTTCTAGCCATTTCTTTAGTTGTTATGTTGCTGTTAACCCTTAGGCAAGTCACCAGTATTTTACTGGTAATATCGCTAAGGTCTGCTGGAGCTAGTTAAGGGAAAAATCTTTACCTTCTTATTATTATTGCTTGTAGCCTATGGTTCGCCTGCTCTTCGTAGGGGTAGTAGGTATAGATCTTCTACTAGGCGTCCCGCCTTTTTCTTTACCTATTTTGCTATAGTCCAAAGGCCCTTATTATAGGGGAGACTTAGGTTAGTAGTATATTTATTTATAAACCGTCTCCAGTTATTCCTTGCTTCTTTTCTTAGGGTATTTTTTAGCTAGTTTCTTGTGTCTTTATATCATCTCTCGTCCTTAGAATTATAGCTGCTTATATATTTCCTCCTTGCTCGTTGTTAGCCAGCTATAAGGGCCGCGCACTATGCGGACCATATATATCGCGTATAGGGGCCTGGTTTTGAAACCGGGCAGTGCTTTTCTAGCCTATTTTTAACTACTGCCTGGATCCTTTCTAGTCTTTAATTAATTTCCTTAGGGGTAGCCAATAAGCCTTGCTTATTTGGTATTAGATGGATTTCTTCTAGGTCTTAGAGTTGTTATTTAATTATATTAAGGAAGCTATCTATGTTAAGCTTCCTTATTGCGTATCTTTTGCCATCTAGTTGCGCCTTAATGTCCAAATCTAGTTGTATCTGGATAGGGATATAGTCTGAGGTAAGTGCCTATTCTTCTTTAGGGGAGCACCTTTTAAGTCTCTAGTATAGGTTTTCGTCCATAATCATAAGGTTAATTGTACTTTTGGCGGTGCCCTATTACCATATAATTGCACCTAGGGGGGTGGCTAGCTTAAGGCCCCCATTGTCTATAGCTCTTAGTAGGCACTCTGCCTATTAATTAGCAGCAACATAGATACCCCCCCACTATGGGTAGTAGAGGTTTATGTCTCCTAGTAAAATAGACTCCGCATATTTAGTTTCTAGTAAGCTTATTACAGATATAATATTCTCTGTCTATGCTACCCCTTTGACCCTAGGGTTATAGATATTAATAATTTATACTAGTCCCCTATATATCTGGATAGTTATAACTATAATATCTGGGTTAACTGCCTGCTATAACCATAAGGCAAGGCTGATATTTTTGCTAATTATAAAGCATACACGTATGGCTGCTTTTAGTTTATACAGGAGCTGGAATCCTTAGGGGCAGTATATTAATTATATATAGGTATTATAATATGGCTCTTATATAGCAAGAATATGGTGTTTCTCTAGGTCTAGACTATCTAGTAGGGGCCTTGCTAGACGGTGGTTCGTATTGCCGCAGTTATACTATATAATGGTCAAGTAGCGGACCCCTAATGGGGGTCCTTCGCCTTTTCTTTACTCCTTGCTTCTTCCATTTCTACTTTCTCTAAAATGTTTAGAACTTCCATCTTCTGTATTTGCTCCCTAGCCACTACTTATTTTATATAGAGCTTTCTATTTCTATATCTTGTGTTCCTACTAGCCTTTCTAAATCTAAGTCTATTATTGCCTCTAGTTCTTTCCCTGTTCTTACTAGTTGGCTATATGCCCCTTATAAGCTAGCTGCGTATATTATATTTACCGCGTTAAATCTAATTCTTAATTATCCCGGCCTTAAACTTGCTGTAGCTATCTATAGGGGTCTTCCTACTGGGCGTCCTCTCCCTTGTGTCCTATATGTCCCTTATGTCCCTATTCGGTCTGGTAATATCGCGTGGCGTCGCTTTTGGCCCATTAAGGCTTGGGATGGCTGGCTTAGCCCCCTAGTATTAAAGGTAGGAAACGCTAGGAAGATACCTGTGTCCCCCTAGCTTATTACCTATTATTTCCATTTATATAACCTAGCGTGCAGTTATTCCCGTAGCTGTTAAGCCCTTTCCTTCCGTCTCCTGTATTTAATGCAGTCTTCTCTCTCCCACGCCTTATATGTGCTTCAGTGACAGTTCACGCATTTTATTTGGTCTTGATTTGTATATTGTCTTATATTATAGGGGCCTACACAGTGGCCGCAGCATACCTGTACTGTGTATATGGACTAGGTGTGTCCCTATTATACACAGCGATAACATCGTTCCAGGCGTAGTCTATAGTTATAGAGCCTTATATTGTATATAAGGCCATTTATAATTATTCCTTTTTAGATAAGAAGTTTTTACATTCTTAGTATATATACGCTAACGATAAGGGAGCTATGTGTTTATCTATTATCTCCCTAGTAAGTCTCTAGCGCCCCTTATATCCTCTTATTATTCTTATTATATACTTAGTTTGTATTTTCCTATTAAAGCCATTAAATCTGGGTAATTACAAGTCCTAGTATAAGGCGTTCCGTTTGTTTTACTATCTCCTATATAGTTGCTGTATTGTCCGCCTGGCGTCCCCTTTCTACCCTAAGGCTTATAGGAACCGACAGGACTTCAACTAGGTAATCTTCACAAAGCACTTTTATGCTAATACGCTCTCCTAGCCTGTCTCCTACCCTTATGGCCCGTTCCTTTACCTATTGGTCCTTTAGGGTGACTCTAATATCTCCACTCCTAAGGTGTTGGACTGCGATGGTGTTATAGACCTCCTTACAAATCTCTATAAGAACTTCTGTTTCTAATTGTCCCCTAAGTTCCTCTACCTTTTCTATATTTAGTTGTATTGTAATTATATGCCCAGTTGTTATTTTTAGGGAGGTAGGTTCCCTATACTATAAAAGCGCAGCTATGGCGGCCTAGGTGCGGTTCGTCTATAAGGGGGGGTTTTATTTATCTTCAATTTTATTTAGCCGTTGGAGGATTTAATTAAGGGTTTGCTAGAGGGGCGCCTAAGGTTCACTAAACTAGAGCCATTTTGCTAGCTGCATTAATTTGTAATGGCTAATAGATACTCCCCCACAGTTCCAGATACTAGACGCGTCTAATAGGCTTTATATTTTGTCAGATGCCTTCTTAATTAGGGTATTTCCGCTTTCTAGTATAGTATTCGCCCGTCCTTGTTGTTGTTATAGGGGGCTATTATTAGGTATGGGTCTGGCGGTCACGCGCAACTGCGTACCACTATCGTTCCACCTGTGCCTCCCCTATAATGCATACATCTCAGGGGATTATTAGGGTGTTTTTTAGGGTTCTTTTAGTTGGTTTGGTCTTTTTAGGCCAAGTGTAGCAAGAGCTCCAAAAGTCCAAAGTTGTATTTCAATGCTCTATCTATACAATTATTATATTATTTATATTTTAATAAAAACTTAATTATATAGTAGCTTGTATAGCTATTAAAAAATAATAGTTAAGCTTTATTACTAAATGATTTGGTTTTAGACAAGAAAATATTAATAAATTACTTAAATATAATCTATTTAATAATTTAATTAATTTTTAGGTCAATATGTATTTAATAAGGTATTATATATAATTTAATTAATTTATTAATAGTGTATATTGTCCCTATAATAAATACCTAGCTATTAAAACTAGACTCTATACCTATATAAGGTAATAACTATAAACCTACTAGTTTTTAGATTTAGTAAAGCCGACGTAAAGATATCGTATAGCGTGTAAGTAAGAGCTAGTAGTAGTTGTTAAATGTTATAAGTGTTATAGAGTAAGTACAAGCGAAATAATATATCGCGAAGTAGATATTATCAAGCTATATATATAGACTGCGCAATAAAGTCAAGACGTTATATAAAAAGAGAAGGTAAGGAAACGGGAAGAAAGGGTAGATATTGTTAGTTTGGTTACTTGGATAATACATATATAGAGTAGAATAGGATTTAAGTAGCGGTCCTGGCAGAACTTAGCAGGATTTAGTAGACTTAGTAAAATATAGCAGAATGCGGCAAATTGCCGTTAGATTGCTATAGATTGCCAGTAAATTACTATTAGATTGCCGTCTTACGGTCGGTTTCTTCTTACTGCGTTAGTAGAAATAGGTAGATATATATAAAGTATTACAGAGGTGTCCCGTAATAGTACCTCCCCTTTAAACTTAAGCTTCTGCAAAATAGGGCTGTAGTAGTTTTAGGTAGAGTTTATAAAAGTCTTTTACGGCTTATATAAGTCCTATGGAGTTAACAAGTTCCCATAAGGGCTTAGTAAGGCCTTTCTATTTTGTAAGGTATATATATTTATATTTCCGTTTATTATACTTAATATTATTAACTCTTTTAATAAGATACTTATCTTTACTATCAACTTTAACTAATAGGGGAGTGTTATAGGACACCTCCATAACACCTATTTCCACGTCTACCTATTTCCACCAATATAGCAAGAAAAGACTGACCGCGAGACAATAATCTAATAGCAATATACCGGCAATCTACCGCAATCTACTGCATTTTGCTATATTCTGCCAAGTTTACTAAATCCTGCTAAGTTTTGCTAGGACCGCTACTTAAATCCTACTCTACTCTGTGTAAATATTAACTAAGCAACCAAATTAATAATATATACCCTTTCTTCCCGTTTTCTTACTTTCTTTCCATATATAACGTCTTAACTTTATTATATAGTTTATATACGTAGCTTAATAATATCTACTTTGCTATATATTATCGTCGCTGGTACTTACTCTATAACACTACATTACGTTAAACTCTATACTCTGTCCTGCTTTAATTAATATATAGAACGACCTAGAAACCCCCTTATCTATAAACGACCTACGTGCCCTATTTACTAAATAAATAAAAGGTCTCCAAAAGGCTTTTACGGATGCTCTTACCTAATAAGAAGCTTAATATTATAAGACAATCCAATCCTAAGAAAGGAAGTTAAGGAGATTTGTTATAACCTACCATCTACTATACTGTCGCCCCTACCTATTCCTATTAGTATTGATCTATAAATACTAAATAAGAGGAATGTATCTAAAACCAGCTTCTTAACCCCAAATTTACCAGTTAATGCCCCTAAAAAAAGTTATCTAAACGCCTCCCTAATCCTCCCGCCTATTCTGGTAAGAAAAGTAAGCTACGCTCCTTTCTTAACTAACTTTAAAACAAGCTAAGCAGTAATATTAATCGCTGCCCTACCCCTAATAGTTAACTTTATTACGCTATAAGCCGCCTAAAAGGAGATGCCGCGGATACTATATACCCGTTTTAACTAAGTATAGTAGAGGAACTAGTCACTATATTAAAAGCATTTTATGGCGACCCTAACTAAGTTACTATATTACAAAGGAAACTAAATAGGATGGTATAGGGTTCCAAGAACTTCCTATTATACTTTACTAAGTTCCACTACTATGCTAAAAAGACTAGATAGAACGAACCCGCCTTAATTAATTACCTAGTAGAATCCCTAAACCCTAAACTAAAAGCATCTCTTATAGGAGTTAAACTACTAGGTACTATTACTGCCTACGCTAACGTTATTAATGGCCTATATAACGACTTACTACGCCTCGCCCCAAAATATATACCTTAATACTCTGCCCCTTAACCGCCTAAGACCCGCAAGGACCTAGACGCCATAGTGTAAAAGCGCAAAGAGGCTTTAAGGAAGATTTAAAGGAATAATATAAATTCTATCTAAATCTATAGGTATATAGCTCTTGTAGAGCACAAGACATTACGTAAAGAAGAGAAAAGAATAATGAGAGAATTATATAATTAAATACTCAGGGGTCTTGGTGGTCAATGCGTGCGTATATACGCACGCGGTCTTTGATAGACTTTGGTAGTATTTAATTAATCTGGCAGAACTTGGCAGAAGTTAATTAAGCTGGCAGAATTCGGCAGAATTTGGTTAAGCTGGCAGAATTCGGCAGAATTTGGTTAAAGCGTTGGAATTTATCTATTAAGTGTTTCACTGAGACATTCCTGCTATAACTGGGCTAGTCCCATTATAGTACCCCCCCCCCTTTTAGCCAAAGGTCCAAAAACAATTTAATTTAGTCAAGACTTATATAACTTATCGTGTTTTTATGTTATCGCGTTTTATGTATTTGCGTTAGGTAGCGTTTTTGGCAAGGCAAATCTAACTAATTAGATAACTTTAACCGGCGGTCAAAGTTCCTTAACATCTTATATATTATATAATCGTTTTACAAACGTTATAATACATTTCAAGTTCTTTTTAATTTCGAGTTTCCTGCTATTATGTTTTGTGTATTTATATTAGGTAGCAGTTGTTTGCCTTTATATTATATCTATCTAGCTAGAGTAGGCCGCGAAGGATAGTCTTTATAGAATTCTTTTACTAAGGAAGGCGCGTCGGCCTTAATCTAGTTATAGGTTTCCTAAGTTTATATTTTATATCCTTCCCACTTAACAAGAAGTTTAAATTATTTAAATTATATTTTCTATTATATATCGTCAATTAAGTTAATAAAGTAAGAACTGTTACCGTTATTAATAATTATAAGAGGTAGTAGTAGCACTCTATAAGTTATAGGATTGTCTCTTAAAGGTTATAGCAAGCTTACGTAAAACGTTAGGTGTATTTTCATTTTAGTTAGCAGTTTAAGTTTATAGACATATAGGCTCAGTTTTTTCTTAATTTAGTACGGGCCTATAAACTTCTAATTAAATTTCTTCAAAGGCTGTTAAGTCTTTATGTTTTGTATATTTAGGTAAGCTATATTACCTTCTTTAGAGTCCTATGCGGGAGCTCGTCCTTTATTTATATGCCATTCCTATAACGTTTAAGCATATATTAATTCACTTTGTAATAGTTCCGTTAACTGCTTTATTTAATTAGCAAAGTTATACACATTAATTAACTAAATCCGTTTAATTGTAGGTCCTATTATGTTAATTTTAGGTTATAATTTAAATCTAAGTTAAGGGTCCTGTCCGCAGGCTGCGTAGAAGGGCGTTACGCCTATTAATACGTTTATTATATTATTCGCGGTAAACTTAGCTAAAGGCAGTCATTTTTCCTAGTCATCTCATAGGTAGGAGTAGTACATTTATAAGTATTGTTCTATAACCGCGTTTATAATTTTAGTTTAATCATCTATCTCTAGATAAAATGCAGTTAAGAGTTATATTTAAATGCTTAATTGTCTATATAGAGCTTGCTAAAAGTCTAAAATAAACTAGTTTCTACGGTTGGATATTATTAAGTTAGGAAGTCCGTGTAGCTTAAAAACGTGCTTAATAAAACATTCGGCTACTAATATTACATTAAGTCTATGGAAATTATATATTGCATTTTTATAAGGTGGTTAACGACTACTATAACATTTATAAACCTATTACTGTTAGGTAAGTCGACTATAAAGTTAATTAAGATGTCGCGTCATCTTTATATCGGAATTGGTAGCGGTTAAAGTACTTCTTACTTCTTTACATAAGAGGTCTTTCCACACACATATATCCTATATACTTAAACATATTTTTATATATAGTCGTGCATTATAGGCTAGTAATATACTTGTTAAACAATCTTATAGGTCTTTATATAGCTAGGGTGCCCTACTACAGGGGAGTCGTGTATAAATTTAAGTATCTTAAATTATAAAGGTTTAGAATTCGGAACTACTATCTTCTATTAATAATATAATCAATTATTTTAGATTTCGCATTTAGCGAGTATAATATCCTTATACTATTATTTTCTAGTTTAGATCGTCTTTATTACATCTATTATTTATACATTATTCTTGTATTTATATTCTATTAGCTTATCAATTTCTATATCCTATTTATTAATTTCTGATTTGTTTCTATTAAGTTCTATATCTAGAAATATAGGATATAGTTTTTTAAAATATTTAGGGGGCAGTAAGATTTATAATTTATTTATAATTTATTTATTTAAAGCGTTTGCAGGTAAGTCCTGCAATTATTATATTAATATATTAGGCTTTTAATTAAGTTTGCCCGGTTAATACATAATCTTAAAGTTAAATTATAAGAGGTATTCGGCCTAACGAATTTAGTACTATGTTAATTTTTTTATAATTATAAAGTATTGCAGGTTCTTGTGGTCTATTAATACACGTATTAGAAATAACAATCCTTCTAGCTTAAGAAGCTATTATTTAAAGCATCTAATAATTATAAGCAGTTCCTTATTGTATATTTTATAATTTAATTTAATAGGGGTGGGTTTCCAGAAAAGGAAGGCTACTAGACATAGATCAACGTTCTTATTATATTGCAATAACACTCCCCCTAGTACATAATCTAACAAGTCCGTTTTAATAATATATTTAAGGTTAGGGTTAAAGTAGGCAAGGATTAGAGTAGTTATAAAGCAATATTTTAAGTTCTTAAAAGCTCGTTTACATTTAGTGGTCTATTTAAATTATATATTTTTTTTATTAGGTTAATTAATGGCTAAGCAATTTCTAAGAAGTAGTTAATAAATTATTAATAGAAATTTACAAATCCTAGAAACCTTTAAATATCTTATATATTACTAGGGCTTTCCTAGTTTATAATTATAGCGACTTTCTTAGTGTCTATTTTAATTCCGTTATGGGATATAATTAAGCCTAAGTATATAACCTTAGATGCGTAAAACTTGCATTTCTTAATATCGCATTATAAGCCTACGTCTTATAAGCGTTTAAGGACTATTTTAATATGCTTTTAATGTTTAGAAATCAAGGATAAGTAGATTAAGATATTATTAATATACGCGGTAATAAATACATTAAGGAATTTATAAAGTGTATTATTAACATATTACTAAAATATACTGGGGACCATTCTTTATACTAAATAGCATTACTAGGTATTTAAAGAGTCCCTATTATGTATAAAAAGCTATATACTTCTTATCTCCTTTATATATATAAATTTTATTAAAGGTAGTGATTATTTTAAGCTTTATAAAATACCATACCTTTACTAATTAGTTAAGTGTCTTTTAAATTAAGGGAATTAGATATCGGTTTTAAATTATAATTGTGTTTAGAGCTTAATAATTGATATAAAATCTCAAGCCTCCTTCTAGCTTTTTAATAAATAGTATAGGTAAGGTAAATGGAGATTGGCTAGGGCAAATAAATCCTTTTTTTAGATGCTCGTTAAGGTATTATCGCATTATAAGCAGTTTTTCTTATAATATACTATATAGTGGACTAAACTTTAGTATTATACCAGGCTTAAGTTCTATCTTAAAATTGTACTTCTCTTAGTATAGGGCTAGTTAGTCTATAAATCATTTTTTAAACTTATTAATTAGGTTATGGTACTCTTTAGGTATAAAAGGTTAGGGATTAGGATACTATTTCCGTTTTAGTACTTTCTTAATATCTTCTATAGTTATAGCAAATATTTTATAATCTTGTCTTTTTGCTAACAAGATAAAAGGCGCGGCTTATATTATATAAATTTTAAGAGGTTTTAACAAAACTTCTTTATATTCTTTACTATAATTAGCAGTTATATATTTATTATATTAGCTCAAGGTTCGCAGTAAGGGCAATTTGTATTATATTAAATTTAAATAGTTGTATATATATTTGTAGGGCAAATAGTTTTTTAAGCAATAACTTTGGTAGTAAGTTATATAGAACTTTAATATTTCTTTAACCTAACTAATTAAGGGGTTATGTCACTTTAGCTATCTATATCTAAGTATAACTTTATATTACTTTAAGGGTATTACAAATAAGGAAATATATTTAAAGTATTTGCCCATTCGCATTTTTACTAGGGCGTAGTGCGTTATTTCGCTATATATTAAGGGTTTGCTATCAAAGCCTTATAGGCCTTAAGGCTTATTAAGTTTCTTTAAATTTAGGCGTTAAGTTTTTATATAGTTTATGTTAATAAAGCCTATGCTAGTGGCTCCACTATCTATAAGGATTTATACTTCCTTCTATTTTCTAAGTGTTTAAATTTCGCCAAGTACATTAAGGGAATTGTGTTATATATTAGCGCTGGAAGAGCCTAAACACTTATACTCTTCCACTTTCTATCCTAAGACGCGACTTGGCCTTAGGACGATTTATTTCCCAAGTCAACCAAAGATAAGATACTTTATGGCGACTAAATATAATTTATAGAGCGGGTACGATTTAAGGAACGAGTACGGCTTAAGAAATGGTTATAATTTAAAGATTGGGTACAATTTAAGGAATAGATATAACTTAAGGATTAGGAGGAACTATAGCAGACCTTTTTAAAAGGGTAAGTTTAGCAATGCTTTTAAATATGTCCCTTTTTACTACATCCAAAATATTCTCTATTTATAGTTTATTTTTTTGTTTGTTGGTTTTTAAGGGTATATAGGATTAAGCGGCATTGAGGTCCATAGGGTTGTATATAGGGCTTTTAGATTTTAGAGACGGATCGCGCTTTAGGGTATATACCGGTTTTATAGTATTTTAAATATAAGGTGTAGTTAACTTCAGAGAACGAGTCTGTTTATTATATTAAAGGTCCTTATTAATTTGTTAATATACTATAGCAAATTCGGATAGGTTTTTTGGTAATTCTCTGCCTACTAACTAGGCTCTAATTTTATCTAAAATAGCTTATTAAAGGGCAGCAACTCTAGTGGCTTTATTCCAATCTAGCTTACTAATAAGACTTAAAAATTCCAAAAAGAAGCTAGTGAAGTCTTGGTTCCATTATTATAGGTTTTTAAGTTTAGTAATAGCTGTATATTCGCAGCTAGTGTTATTATATATTCGTTCTAGTAGAAAGATAAAGGTTTTAAAATTAATAAAAGTGCTATTGCGGAAGAATGGATCTATAGTTTATATAGCGTTTTTACTTAATGAAAATATTCTATAGCTAACCTTGCTAGCCTTATTAGGGTATTAATTATAGTTTATTAAGAGTTTTAGACGGAGCTTAGTTATAAAGGGACATAGGTTATTTTGGTTTCTATTAAACATTAGAGGATTAGAAAGCTTTTTAGATTTTATAATAGGTACTTAGTTTGTTATAAGTGTAGGTTAAGCTACTATTACTAGTTTAGTATTCGCATTCAACGGTTTAGGTTTAGGTACCATTATTTTAATCTTATTTATAGGTATTACTATAAGGGTTTATAACGTAAATGCCTTAACGTTACGGAGTTCTTTGCGGAGTGCTTCTATTAATTACTAGTGCTGGGTTTCCAGTGCAGCCTACTGCTAAGCTAATACGTCTATAAAGGCCTGTTGCATTATAGTTAACTATTCCCTAACTAGGGTTATAATACTCATGGTTATTAAGAGGGATTTAGGTTCGTTTGCTATTTTAATAGTGGTTATTTTAACACAACGTAATGTGAGAGCGCGAAGAGGCTTTAGGGAAGATTTAAAGGAACAATATAAATTCTATCTAAATCTATAGGTATATAGCTCTTGCAGAGTACAAGACGTTACGTAAAGAAGAGAAAAGAATAATAAGAGAATTATATAATTAAATACTTAGGGGTCTTGGTGGTCAATACATGCGTATATACACACGCGGTCTTCGATAGACTTTGGTAGCATTTAATTGATCTAGGAGAACTTAGTAGAAGTCAATTAAGCTGGCAGAATTCGGCAGAATTTAGTTAAAGCGTTGGAATTTATCTATTAAGTGTTTTACCGAGACATTCCTACTATAACTGGGCTAGTCCTATTACACATAGATATTAACACTAAGACCCTTTTCTACGCCCTAAAAGGATCTGCTAAATAAGAGCGACGTATTAAACATAGCCTCTGTTTTAAGTGTGGAAGTGGCGCTTATATCTTTAGCTACTGCTCTATCCCTTTCTAAAAGAATTTCCAAACGGCTAATACTAATAGCCGTTTACTATACCGATCCTCTAGTTACTATCCCTAATCTTTACCTAGTTCTAGCTCCGTATTAAGTAAGCACTATTACGGACGCTTTAAGTACAATGTTATGACTACTTGGGGAAGAGTCGTAGGAAGCTAGTTGGTTAATATAGGTACGGTCTAGGATGGATCTGGTGGAACCATGTAACGAGGAATAGTAAGCGAGTTATATAATATTATATATAGTGTACAAAGTGTACGTAGTGTACGCCCGCGTATAATACGTATAACACGTACCTTACGTATAAGAGAGGATTTCTTAGAAGTACGGTTGTGTATTTAAAAGACCTTAGTCCCTACCATAGATAGTTCTCTCCTTATAGTAAATTTTAGAATACAATTGGAGTTAATCTATTAGGCCACTACTCCACCAGTTATTATTACGTTGTTGATTTGTTCTTACCTATATACCTAGCCCAATAACAGGACCCACCGTAGTTCTTGCTATAAGGTTCCGTTACACATTTACTACTAAGGTTATAGTATTAAATAAGGTTAAATAACATGCCACCCAAAGCACCAGTCACGACGGTGTCGACGGCAGCCACAACCTTAGGGCCAGGTGATACTAGTATAGATAATAGGGATTCTTAAGTAGTTATGCAAGGTCAGTTATAGGAAATGGTTAATCACTTACAAGATAATAATAGGATACTTAAAGAACGCATTAATGGAATTGGAGCAGCGAAAATTAAACTACCTTTAATTAAACGGTTCTTAGGGGAGAAGTTAAAGCTTAAGGGGTTTCTTACGCAGATGCACTTTAAGGTAGTATAGGAAGGAGCGAATTTAGTAATATCGTTAGATCAAGTAGCCTATGCAGGATTGTTCCTAATAGGGAGGGCACTTAAGTGGTTTAAACCGTATCTCACGGAAATATAGGCTAATAGCATAACAACTACTAACCAGGACGTGCGTTATATATTTGCTAGTTAAAACGGGTTCGCGGAATAACTAACGCAAATATTTAGAGACCTAGAGGCTATAACCACAGCGGAACAAAAGCTTCAGAACTTAGTATAACGTACTTCAGTAATTAAGTACATAATACAGTTTTAAACACTAGCCACATAGGTTAAGTGGAATAATAGGGCGCTTATAGCATAGTATAAATAGGGACTTAAGGCTAAGGTCTAGAACGCAATTATCCTAATAGAAGATACGGATACTCTAAGAGAGTTAATAGATTAGTTAATAAAGATCAATAATAGGATCTATTAAAGGGAACAAGCTAAGAAAGGGCAAGATAGAGTTCCACAGTTATATAAGGCACAGAGTACGCAACGATAGACACAGAGTTAAAAACTATAGAATAGCGCAGAGCTAATAGACCTAAGCGGTACTAAAGAAACCTAAAGGTGGGAAAAGAAACTATAGAAACCTAGAGGTTAAGGATTAAGTAATTAAAGGACCTAGGAGTAGAGGCTAAACCAAAAATCTTAATAGTAGAAGATGTTTAGGCGGACTCTATAGCAAGAAAAATGGTTTAAAGATAGGGCTTGCATAAATTGTGGAAAACAAGGTTATTTCGCTAGAGACTATAAAGGTGGTTAGAGCAACTATATAGTAAAGAAAACTAGGCCAGCAGATAGCACATACGTATAGAGGGATGATAGTGCACTATAAGGAATAAAAAAGTGTTTAATTAACAGTTTTGCGTATTATTATAACAACGCATGCCGAATTTATAAGGATGCTAAGTATGGCGTAAGCTATTAGCTATAGGAGCTATTATTATCTAAGTTTAGAGGAACCAACAAACTAGCTTATAGATCGGACATTAAAGACGATAAGTTTAATATAGGTAAAGCATTTACTAATAATAAGGCAATAAAGGCAGCTTACTAGGAGTATACAGACTTTAGAGAAGTTAAAATAGAAGCAGAAACTAAGACCGTTATAGAATAGGGTTTAGTAACAAATATTATAACACTATTGGATACAATTTCCATCGCTTTATAAAACAATAGGAGTAACGTTTAGAAGAAACTAAGCAAGTAGATAACTGCTAGTGCTAGCTTATTACTTAATAAAGGTAAAAGGCCACAGGCTTAAGATTCTTAAGAAGAGATATAAGAAGCTTAAGATTCTTAAGACAAGATAAGATATACCTAAGGACCCACAACGGACGATAACCGATAGGAAAGAATAGCGACTTAATTTAGTGACAAACGAATAAGTATAGGACGTAAGTTCAAGAACCACGAGTTTGGGGAACGAGTAAGAATATTAGCAATTCTAGGTAAACGCAGTATTCAGCCTAAAGATTGAACAGTTAATATAAGGATTAAAAAGCAAGACAACTATAAAGATCTAGCTGCAAGACGTAGAAAATAAGAAACTATAGATAAGTTTAGGACGAGAATTATTATATAGTAAGAGCAAAAGCTAGACAAGAGGTTAGCTATACTAGGTTATATAAGGGACAGAGCACCCGTATAAAGAGTTACTAATAGGCCAAGTGCAGGGACACCTAGGGTAAAATGGTTGGATAAACTAGAATAAGAAGAGGATCTAGGTATTCTAATTAGGTTTAAAGAAAGACATACCAAAGGATATTATAATATAGCAATAACAAGGTACTTTCTAATAGATAAACCATACACACTAAACCAGTTATATAGAAAGTAGTATAGGCAACGATATAATGACAAATAGGAAGACTTTTATATGTAGCTAGATAAAAAAATTGTCCAAGACCAACCTATTATGGAAAAACATATAAGTCATATTAAAGGAGTATTAATTATAATGTTAAGGAACCTAGAAGAAGGATCTAGGGACTAGAGAAGTAAGCAACAAGTCTTAGTACCCGTAGTAGAGATACTAGTAGTTAGGTCAACTAGGTATAGGTTTAAACTTAAGGATAAAGACAAACCAAGAGTTAACCTAAAACATGCAGCGTATTATACACTATTGTGGATAGCTTATGTGGAAGACATATATAATATATATAGGGCACCTAAAGATAAGAACCGGAAGTACCTAGTAAGGATATATTAGGCACTAGAGGAAAAGCAGTTTAGAAACGCTAAGTATATATATAGATGGCACCTAGTAAAAGTATAAGGTTAAGGGGACTTTACACTTTAACTAGGAAGATTCCTTACAGAAGAATGCCTAGACGGATAATAGTGGTAGGAGTGCCTAGAGAACACTTATCTATGGTATATAGAGGAAAAGAAACGAACTAAGTATTAGCTAAGGTTGGATTAAGTATAAGCAGGATCTAGTAGCTAATAGTTGGGAAAAGGGGAGGCATATAGGACTAGAGGGAACTAGTGTTAGAACCTTAGACCCTTAAAGAAATTTAAGAACGACACCTAAATTTACAAGTCAAATGGCAAGATCAGCAGTTTAAAGCGTTGGTAGATAGTAAAGTAACTAGGAACCATATATCACCAAAGGTAGTAGAAAGGATAGGGTTACTATATAGACAAAAGGAACACCCATATCCACTTATAACGATTTTAGGAGATTAGATAGCCTATAGAGGAGGTATTATTAATCTTAAAACAGGACCTATACAGTTAACTATTAAAGGAAGACCAGTTAGAATGTCTTTTAATATCCTACCGTTGGGACAGAACAAGGCAATACTAGGAATGCCTTGGTTATAAGAGTACAATCCAAAGATTGATTAGATTATAGGTTAGGTTAATATTAAGGATACTTAATGGTGCAAAATGCGACAGTAAACTAAGTTAGTATGGTACCAAGTCAGAGCAATATATAAAGAGACTAAGCGAGGCTTAAGTTATATACTAAAGAGATACCATAAGTATGGTAAAAAGTTATGGTTACTAGAAAGTGAAAAGCTGTTAAAGTATACAGCATAGGACCACGAGATAGAATTAGAAGAGGAAATAAGTCTAAAGTTTTTTCTAATCTATAAGCTTACTAAAATGGAGTTAGTAGCGCTTAAGGAGTTTGTCTAGGAGAACTTATATAAGGGATATATTAGATTATTATAGTCATTAGTAGAATATCCAGTACTGTTCATCCTAAAGAAAAACAGAAAACTTAGGATGTGTATAGACTATAGACAGTTAAATAGTATTACTAGGAAGGATAAGTATCCTTTACCCTTAATTAGCGAAATCTAAGACAGAATAGGCAATATAAAGATCTTTACAAAGATAGATCTGAGGTGGGCATACTATTAGATTAGAATCAAGGAAGGCGACAAATAAAAGGCAGCCTTTAGGTCAAAGGAAGGACTATATAAGCCATTAGTTATGCAATTCGGACTTATAAATATACTAGTAACGTTCCAGAAGCGAATTAATAGTGTATTAGGAGAACACCTAGATAAGTTTATTATAGTATACCTTAACGACATTATTATCTACTTAAAGAGTAAGGAAGAACATGGAAAACATATTAAATGGGTCTTGAAGAGACTATAAGAAGAATAGATGCTAGTAGTAATTAAGAAATGTGAGTTCTTTACTAAAAAGACCAATTTTGTTAAATTTATTATTGAACTAGGCCAACTTAGTATAGATCTAAAAAAGATCGAGGCTATAGTGAATTAGTAGGAACTAGAGAATATTACGCAGTTAAAATTGTTCCTAGGGTTTTGTAATTATTATAGAAGGTTTATAGCGTAATAGTTAAAGGACATTAAGCCACTTACGCGGTTAATAAAGAAAAAAGAACTATGGGTATGGGGAAAGGAGTAATAAGAACTGTTTAAGAAAGTTAAAGGGTTGTTTACCTAGGAGCCAGTTCTTAAGATTTATTAACTAGGTCTAGAGACGGTTATAGAAACAGATATATTAGACTTTACACTAGGGGCATGCTTTGTATAGAAATATTAGGACGGATGGCACCTAGTAGTATACTATAGTTAAAAGATGATATTACTAGAGTTAAACTACGACATCTACAATAAGGAGTTATTAGGTATAGTTATAGCACTTAAGAAATAGAGAGCATTCTTACAAGGCATAGAGAAACTATTTATAGTTAAGACGGACTATAAGAACCTTATAGGATTCCTAATAATAAAGGAACTCAACTAAAGACAGGTTAGATGGGTGGAAATGCTTATAGAATACCATTTTGAAATTTAGTATACTAAGGGTACAGACAATATATGAGTAGATACTCTAAGCAGAAGGGCTAAACTACAAAGTAATAAAAAGCTATTAGGAGCTTTGTTACAAAAGGATTAAGATAGATTGATTAGGTATAATTATCCAAAGATTACAGTAACTAAAGAAAGTCAGATCCATGAATTACTAGAGAGTAATTAGATATAAAAGATCTAAGAAGTATAGGTAGAGGATCTAGACTTAGAGCAATATAAAAATAGAGAAGCAACGTATATGCCTAAGTCTATTATAGAAGAATTTGTTAAGGAATTCTATAAGGGAATAACACAAGGACACAACGGAGCTATAGGCTTAGTGTTAAGACTTTAAAAAGAGTACATTATTTAAGGAATCTAGGGACTAGCAAGACAAGTTATAAAAGAATATCCAGATTGCTAAAGAAATAAACTAATAAGGTATAAGCCGTATAGAAAGCTACAACCTATTAAAGTACCAGGAAGACCATAGGAAGTTATATTATAGGACTTTATTATTAAGTTACTAAAGTTAAGAGATTCTATTACAGGACAAGATTATAACGCGATTTTAATAATAGTGGATAAGCTAACAAAGTGGGGATACTTTATAGCATGCACTAAAGAGATATTAGTAGAAGATATCGCTAGAATCTATATAAAAGAAGTGTTTATAAGACACGGAGTACTAGACAAGATTATATTAGACAAAGATTTAAGATTTATAGCAGCATTTTAGGAAGTGTTTCTGGCAGAATAAGGGGTCTACGCAGTAATATTTATAGCGTATTATCCGCAGATAGACAGATAAATAAAAAGACTAAACTAGACACTAGAACAGTATCTAAGGCATTATATTAATCACGCACAGAATAATTAGGTATTGTTATTACCAGTTATATAGTTTGCATATAACGCAACACTATAAGAAGGAATGGGGACATTACCATTTAAGGTAAATTACGGATACAAGCTAAGAATATTATTATCGCTATATTAAGCAAAAAAGATAAGTAGCATAGCTAAGCAAAGAGTGGAGATGTTAATAAATCTTTATACAGACCTTATAGAAACAGCTAAACTAGTATAAAAACGAATGAAAAGGTACTATAACGCTAAGAGATCTGAGGGACCAGATCTTAAGGAGGGAGATAAAGTAAGCTACTACACAAAAATTTCAAGAGTCGACGACTAAGCAAGAAGTTGGACTACGTTAGACTAGGACCTTTTGAAATTAAGCAAAGGATTTTATTGGTTATATATAAGTTAAACCTACTAGCCAAAATGAAAATCTACCCTATATAATATATCGCAATGCTAGAGCTAGCATACGGGAATGTTAAGCCACTAGTCTATAAGGCAGACACGTACAGAGGATAAGAGGAAGACAAATAGTAAGTTTTAAAGATTATTAGTTACAAGGATGTAGAGGACGAAATATGGTATAAAGTAAAGTGGATAGGCTATAGTAAGACTACCTAGGAACTACTAAGCAACCTAGAAAACGCTATAGGAAAGGTACAGGAGTATTAGAAGAAAGTAGGTTAGGTAATATTAATAAAGAAGGATCGCCAAAAAATAAGTTACCTAAGGGGGACTTAAGAGGAGCAATTGCCAAGCTACTTAGAGTTATTTCCCTTGCAGGAGGAGAGCTAGTCCTTTTATTACTAAGCTTATTAAGACCCTGCTAAACCAGTTTCCACTCCTTAAAACAAACCTTCTTATAAACCTTCTTAAGATGGGTTAACCAAGCAAACACAACCTACTAAGACTTAAAGGAGCAACGTTGAGCCTTAAGGGCCCAAGCGGTCTCTTTAGCAGAACGGTAGAGTTTGGCGCGCGCGGCGGCCAACTTAAACTTAAGCTTTGTAGTAGTAGATTAAATATAAGACCCTATAACAAGTTACTTAGGGAACTAGAAGACTGTTAAGAGTTATAGAACACATATACTGTTACGGCGCTGGTGGAAAACGGTGGATTATAGTAGATGTTATGGTAGACGCCGAGTCACATAAGTCCACGTAACTAGAGGACTACATAAAACTTCGTATAGCGCTGCTATTCTTCTCCCTTCCTTTCTCTAGCTTTGGATCCTCGTTTATAGACTACCAATTATATAGGCTTACGCGTCCCTCATACCATGCTTATGCCTTAATTAACTAAGTCGCTAATATTATCTAAAGCTTAACTACTCTTTCTTCCTAAGAAGGAACTCAAATATATCTATAAAGGACATAGAATAGGACCCTAAGGACATTACTAGGACTATAAGGACAGGATAGACCCCTAAGAACTAAAAGAATATAAATAGAACGCGAAACCTAAGAATAGGACACATATAGACCAGAACCCCTAGAAAATAAATAAACACCGGAAATTACCTAATATCCCTACCACTATGCTAAGAAATACAGCAGCCGGTAAAGCCGCTGTAGGACCTGCAAATACCTCCAATAGTAAAACAGTCGCCGTCTCAACCCCCTAGGAAGAGCTCGCAGCAGCTAATACCGAAATTAAATAGCTTTAAGAGCTGCTTGAAACCAGAGACACCCCTATACCTAGCAAGGAGTTATTAGACACCTAGAGACTTACTATAGTCTTTAAGATCCTAGCCTAATGTACAGCATTAGCATCGTCGCGGTCCGCGAAGGTTGTAGACCCCCTATTGCTTACAGACGGAACTGACCCTATATTCGACAATTGGAAGCTTCAACTGCAAGACAAGCTTAAAGTTAATACGGACCACTTCCCTACTACCTAAGCTAAAATGGCCTACGTCTTTAGCCGTACTAGCGGGGACGCACAGACGCATCTACGTCTACAATACGCCTAGGACTTAGCAGACCCCTTCCTCTCTAAAGAAGAGATAGTTAACTACCTATCTTCCATTTACAAGGACCCCTTTAAGACACAGAACGCCCGCCTTAATTATAAAGCTTTTAATATAAAGACGACGGAGACCTTTTTAGCCTTTTAAACCCGCTTTCTGCACCTAGCCGGCCAAGCCCAAATTCCCCATAAAGACCTAATACTAGACCTCTTTAACAAGCTTACCCTAGACCTATAGCGCGCCGTACTACTAGTTTTTACTACTATATAGACGCTAAAGGTACTTATAGACTACTGCCTAGCTATTAACTAAGGCCTTTATCAAATTAAGGTATAATCTAAGTGGTATAAAGCTAGAAACTCTCTAAACTAGACTATAAGCACTTTACAAACGGCCTATAACACCCTAGCATGATCTGTAACTCCTACAGCACCAGCTATACAGCCCGCCGTTAATTCAGCAGCTAGCCATGCAGCTAGTCCTACTATGGGTCCAGCGCATACTTAGCCCACATACAACAACCCCTATAAACAGGCCCTTAGTAATTAAGGAGCTTGCTTCTTATACGGCCAGAAAGACCACTTTGTAAAGAATTGCCAGACAAAGGCAAAAACAGGCAAGGTTCTGTTAATTTAGGAGGACAATATAGAGTCGGAAAAAGAGAAACCCTAGAGAAAGACTCCTCTCTAGGGTTAAAAGGGATTAACATATTATATATTAATCTAGGTCGGCTAGTTAGTAGAAAAAGCTGCACTATCCCTTATACCTTATTCCATAATAGATATTAAGTTTTAACCTCTGCTTTAGCTAACTCTGGAGCAAATACCTTTACCTTAATAGATACCCAGTGTGCTGTAAAGCTGGCTAACTTTTTAAATGCACCCCTTAAAGAACTGCCCAACCCAATTCCTATTCGCGGGTACAACGGACGAATAGGGCTACCCATTATGACTATCTTGCGGATTCACCTCCACATTAATAGACAAAGGCAGTATAACGTCCCCTTTCTTATTACGGACCTCGGGAGCCACGATATAATTATAGGGAGAAAATAGCTAGCCTATTTAGGCTTACAGCTTAACGTATAGAATAGACGGCTTATCTAGCCTAAAACCCTACCCCTAACCCCTTCCTTTATAAAAGAAATCAGCATTACAATGGAAAACCTTATATGGCCCTAGATTAATACTATTTACTAGGCCAATGCTATACGCAGAGACTAGGCCTTCAAGAAGGATATATATCTTAATCCTTAATAGATCCGTATACTACGCCGCCCCCAGACTATGTATATTACGCCATCCGCACCAAAGACCTAGGAGGTTAGTAGTAACCTAGTTAAGCCCCCCATAGAGAACCTAGGCCCTACACAGCCCTAAAGGAAAACTAGGGATATTGGACGCCATACTAAGCTAATAGACAGGAAGGATAACTTATAGAAAATGGAACATAAGCTAAGGAAGACTATACACCCTATACCGCAAGATACGGCCTAATAAGCGTCCGTAAAGAAATCTACGGACCTCCTACTAGTCAATATCTACTGTATTAGCGCTATAGGATTCTACCAGAACTTAGTTCAGCCTAATACCGTTGCCTTTATAACTAGCCTATACAAAATTAATTAAATGCTTAAGGAAAAGGAAAGTAAGCTTAGTGGACAGGAAAGCGAGCTTATAGATAAGGAACTAGTAGAACAAAAACTGCCCAATTAACACTAGAAATTTAAGGACGTATTCTCTAAGGCAGCGTTAGATATACTTCCGCCTCACCAACCATATAACCACAAGATCGAGATCGATTAAGGCAAGGGAAGCACCCTTAGCTTTAGCCCTTTCTACCCATAGTCTATTACCAAATTGCAGGCTACAAAGCAGTACCTTATCAACAACCTTAATAAGGGCTTTATTAAGCCTAGCCAAGCCCCTTTTAACTCGCCTATTCTCTTTACCAAAAAACTAAATGGAGGACTGCGCTTCTGCATTAACTACCATAAGCTAAATAATATAACCCATAAGGACCGCTATCTACTACCCTTACTCAATGAGACTCTTACCTAAATAAGTAGAGCTAGGGTCTTTACAAAGCTTAATATCCGCCAGGCCTTCTACCGAATTAGAATAGACCCTGGGTCTAAGGAGCTTACTATATTTTAAACCCATTACGGAATGTATAAATATAAGGTACTCCCTTTTGGACTAACCAACGGACCAGCTACGTACCAGCAATATATAAATGATATACTCTTTAACTACCTTAATGACTTCTATACAGCCTACCTAGATAACATTATAATTTACTCTAAGAATGAGCTAGAACACAAGGAGCACGTCTATAAAGTCCTATAATGGCTCCGCGAGGCTGGTCTCTAGGCCAATATTAAGAAGTTAGAATTTAGTGTTAAGCGTACAAAGTACCTAGGTTTTATTATCAGTATAGACGGAATTAAGGCCAACCTAGAGAAAACGGCCGCAATTAACCAGTGGACACCCCCATAGACCATAAAGGGGGTACAATTATTTTTAGGTTTCTATAACTTCTATTAATACTTTATTAAGAACTATAGCAGGATTGCCTGGCCTCTTAACCGCCTTACTAGGAAAGACTAGCCATTCTACTTTAACGCCATATATATGCAGGCCTTTAATAAGCTTAAAAAGCGGCTAGTATCGGCTCCCCTACTTGCCTACTTTAACCCAGAATGGCCCTTAATGCTAGAAACTGATGCCTTAGACAGTATAATAGCTGGTGTTTTTTCCTAGAAGCAACTGGACGGAGAATAGCACCCTATTGCATACTATTTAAAGACTATAATAGATGCTAAGCTAAACTACTATATCCATAACAAAGAAATGCTAGCTATTATCTCTAGCTTTTAGCACTGGCGTATACAGCTAGAGGGGACCCCTGAGCCCATTAAGGTAGTTTTAGATTATAAGGCCCTAGAATACTTTATAACAACCAAGGCCTTTACAGCCTGCTAGGCACGCTAGGCAGATATCCTATCTTAGTTTAACTTCTTAATTATATATAGACCAGGCGCTACAAACCGTGCGGATGCTCTTATAAGGCGTAAACAGGACCTAGGTAACTAGGCGGCTGCGAAGATCTTATTACAGACCTAGGCATTACTATAACTAGAGCACCTTAACCCCTAAATACAGGTAGAACTAAATATAGACCCTTTAGACGCTAAGATATGCCCCATTAACTCCACGGAACTTAACCTTATTAATAAACTGCTATAGGCAAACCATACGGCCCCTTCTCTACAGGAGTGCCGCGAAAAGGTAAAGGATGCTACTAGCCCATAGTCCCTTAAAAACGGACTACTTAAGCACCAGGAACGGCTAGTGGTAGTAGAGGAATAGAATTTACGGACTTGGCTTATCGCCAAAGTATATACTTAGGTCTCTACGGCCTACCCTAGAAAAAATAAAACCCGCAGAATTATTGGCAACCGCTACTACTAGCCTAGAATGGTTATGGATATTAACCGCTATATACAGAACTGTGATAACTGCCGTAGGTCTATAATTCCACGAGACAAGACCCTAGGGCTATTAAAGCCACTCCCGATACCAGAACGCCCCTGGTAGTATATCTCTATAGACTTCCACAAGTTACCTATAGACCGTGACGGATATAATATGGTTATAATCCTAGTTAACCGCTTTAGCAAGCGCCTGTTCTTAATCCCCTATTATAAGAATATTGATGCTAAAGAGGCGGCCTAACTATATATCTACTATGTCTACCGAATTTACGGACTACCAGATACTATCATATCCGACTATAGGCCGTAGTTTATATCAGCCTTCTAGAATAAGTTCACCCGGATTCTAGGTATTAGGCTAAAGCTCTCTATAGCATACTACCCCCAGACAGATAGTTAGACGAAGATTGTAAATTAGTACTTGGACTAGAGACTCCGGCCCTTTATTAACTACTTTTAGGATAACTAGAGCGGACTACTACCTATAATAGACTACGCCCAGGCAACCCTACCCTATAACTCTACGGGGTTTGCACCTATTTAGCTAGAAATAGGATACTTACCCTATACAAGCTTTGACTGGAAGAGACCAGAAGAACCACAGACCGTACGCGAAAAACTATCTTATAAGGAAGCACAGCAATATACTAGACGCTTAAAAGAAGCATAGATAGTAGCCTATAAGAACCTAGAGAAGGCCTAGAAATTAATAAAACAGCAGGCAAATAAGTACAGGCGCGAGCCCGACTTTACTATAGGCAATAAGGTCTGGGTTATAACAAAGAACTAGAAGACAGAACGGCCTAGCTATAAGCTAGACTATAAAATAGTAGGACCGTATAAGATCCTTAATAAAGAAGGCAACTTATATAAGGTTAAACTCCTAGACTCAATTAAAGTCCACCCTGTTTTCTTACTAGATAAGCTATGGAAAGCTGCAAATAACCCACTACCTAGACAAAAGAATAAGCCTCCACTGCCAATTTAAGTTAATAGCGACAATGAATGGGAAGTTAATAAAATACTAGCCTATAAACTAGTATAAGGAACGCTAAAATACCGTATTTAATGGAAAGGTTACAATCCAGACCCAACCTAGTACCCTGCCTGGAACTTTATAGGTTACCCCCAGAAGCTTAAAGAATTCTATAACTAATACCCTAACAAGCCAGAACCCCCAAAGTATCTAGACAAGTAGATGGAGTGCTAGTATAGCGAAGATAATAAGCTACCTATTAAGCATATAGATAAGAACACCCTATAGACATAATACGGACATACAAAGCCTAAGGGCAGGCTTTTTTGGAGGGGGGGGTAATGTTACGGCGCTAGTGGAAAACGGTGGATTATGGTAGACGTTATGGTAGACGCCGAGTTACGTAAGTCCACGTGACTAGAGGACCGCATAAAACTTCGCACGGCGCTGCTATTCTTCTCCCTTTCTTTCTCTAGCTTTGGATTCTCGTTTATAGACTACCAATTGTATAGGCTTACGCGTCCCTTATGCCGTGCTCGTGCCTCGATTGACTAAGTCGCTAATATATACTTAGCATTAAAAACAGAGCGAACATCGCAGGACAATTAAACGTTTGCTTTGGTGCACTCTAAGCAAGATAAGGGTTGTTAAGACAAGGGACTTGCTATTACAATACACACTAACACCGCTTTCGTATAACGAGAATATGGAGATAACATTATCTTACTAAGCAATAGTATGGCAGCCACGGTATAAGCACAGTGTTGCGCTTGCAAAGAAGAAGAAGCTTTAGGTATAATAAGTAAGGATATTAACTAGACTAATTAAACGGACATTACACCTCTAGTGGATAACTTGGAGATGTTAGGAATCTTTAAGGACGAAGATAAAGAGAAGGGAGATAGTGTTATAGACGCTTTAAGTATAATGTTATAACTACTTGGGGAAGAGTTACAGGAAGCTAGTTGGTTAATATAGGCATAGTCTAGGATGGATCCGGTGGAACTATGTAATAAGGAATGGTAAGCGAGTTATATAATGTTATACGTAGTGTATAAAGTATACGTAGTGTACGCCTATATATAATACGTATAACACGTACCTTACGTATAAGAGAGGATTTCTTAGGAGTACGGTTATGTATTTAAAAGACCTTAGTCCCTACCGTAGATAGTTCTCTTCTTATAGTAAATCTTAAAATACAATTGGAGTTAATTTATTGGGCTACTACTCCACCAGTTGTTATTATGTTATTGATTTGTTCTTACCTATATACCTAGCCTAATAATAGGACCCACTATAGTTCTTGCTACAAGGTTCCGTTACAAGCACCACTTATAAGGACAAAGTTATAACTGACGTCCTATAGAAACCCCTTTTCGCTTACTATTAAAAGGTACATTCTAGAGTTAAGTCGCTCTTTAGGATAGCTATATTATAGGATCTTATTAAATGCATTAAATATTATAAACCCTAACTCTTAGGATTATAGTATAACCATTAACTACTATTTTTAGTAGAAAAGTTAATAGGCTAACGCTTAAGTCCTAATTAATATAGGAGCTAGTAGTATAGGATTTATTAATAAGATCTTTATATAAGACAATAGGTTTACCCTAATACCCCTTAACCGGTATATTAATGTATTTGGATTTAACGGCAAACGTACTATTTTAGGCCGTATTACTTATATGGTAACCCTAAAACTCTAATACCTAAACTGTAAAGAATTAATTAAGCTTTTTATAATTATCCTAGGTTACCTAGTAATCTTTAAACCACCCTAGATAAAGCTATATAAGGTAACTATTAATTAGAACAACCTTAAGCTTCTATTTACCACCTCCTATTACAAGTAGAAGTGCTTTATAACTTACTACTTAAGCCCTAAACTAAAATCTAAGAAATCCACTAGGACCTACTAGTCTAAAATTTCTACTAACGTCTACCTTATACCTAAAAAGTCTACCTAATTCCACCACCCTAAGAATTTCGCCAAATTCCACTAATAGGAGATTTTTACTAACGTCTACTAAGAACCTAGAAATTATATTAGATTATATAAACCATCTCTAATTACTATACCCTAAACTAGGTGGAAGCTTAAGCTTAATATATAAAAGTACTAGAAGAACTAGTATTCTATTATAAAAAGGATACTTAAAGAACCTAAACCTAAATCTAATACTAACTCTGTACCTAATACTAAACCTAAAGCCAAATAAGAAACTATATAAGAAACTAAGAATAATCTAAACTCGTTTAACACCTTAGATATTTATATAATTAAAGCTACTCTGCTAGTACAACTTACTAGGAAACCAGAATATATAATCTTCGCTATTACAATGGCCGATATTAAAAAGGCCTTAGCACTAAAGAGGTATACTAACCCCTCTATAAAGGTTCCAGTAAAGTACCATAATTATTTAAATATATTTTTATAAAAAGAAGCTAATAAGCTACTGGAATGCCGCCTATATAATTATAAGATTATAATTAAAGAAGGAAAATATCTGAAATTTAGATCCTTATATGGGATATTTTAAAACGAACTCTAAGTGCTATAGAAGTACTTAGACAAACATCTAGATAAAGAATTTATTAGAGCAAGTTCTTTACCTATAGCTATACTAGTAATCTTTGTTAAGAAACCTAGTAGCAGTTTACGCTTCTATATAAATTACTAACCTCTTAATATTGTTACTGTTAAAAACTAATATCTAATCCTATTAATCTAAGAGATACTAAATTAATTAAGTAAGGCTTGCTTCTATATAAAGCTTAATATTATCTATGTATTTAACCGCCTCTGTATTACAAAAGGAGATAAATAGCTTACTATATTTTATACTTAATACAGATTTTTTAAATACTTAGTAATGCTATTTGGCCTTATAAATGCCCTAAGTTTATTCTAATACTTTATAAATAATACCCTACGCCCATACCTGGACGTCTTTTATACCGTTTATATTAAAAATATCTTAATATATAGCAATAATCTGGCTAAATACTAAAAATATATTAAACTAATTCTATAAGCCTTGCGCGGAGCTAGCCTATAATTAAATATAGATAAATGCAAGTTCTATAAAACGGAAGTTTTATACCTTAGACTTATTATTTCTATAAACGGCATATAAATAGGCCCTAAGAAAGTTGAAGTAATTATAAACTAGTAAGAACTTAAAAACGTTAAGGATGTAAGAGCCTTTATAGGATTTGCTAACTTTTACTAACAGTTTATTAATAACTTCTCCGCCTTGGGTTTACCCCTTATAGCCTTAACCTAAAAGGATAAAGCCTTTACTTATCTAAAGGTTATATTTACTACTATACTTATACTCTAATACTTTAACTTAAACTAAATAAGTATTGTAGAAGCTAACTTATCTAATTATATTATTAAAGGCATTTTGTTTTAATATAATAAGGAAGGAGTATTATACCCTATAGCATACTTCTTAAAATAACTAAGCCTAGCTAAATATAATTATAAGATCTATAATAAGGAATTACTAGCTATTATTAGATACTTTAAGTAATAGTGACTGAAACTAGAAGGAGCTAGATTCCTAATTAAAGTCTTTAGCAATTATAAGAACCTCTAGTACTTTACAACTATAAAGCAGCTAAGCTACTGTTAGGCCTACTAGTTAGAATATCTATCCCGTTTCCGATTCTCTATTATATACTACCTAGTTATTTAAGGTTAAAAGCCTAATACCATAACCTAATATTTATAAGACATGCTAGCACTAAAAGAAGCGTGCTCTTACTAAAATTAGACCCTACTTTACCCCAAATTATTTAACCCTTCTATTAAAGATCTTACAGTATATGTCCTTAAAGTAACTAATTAATTAATTAAATAAGTTATAATTAATAAATACCTAAATAACGAGTTTATCTAAGAGATGCTTAAGCTGATATAAGATGGCATTAGACGCTCTAAAAAGATTTCTCTAAATAAATGCAAAGCCTATAGAAACTTTTTATACTACTAAAACCGCCTAGTTATCCCTAATTATAATAAACTTAAGTTTAAGCTCTTTAAATATATATATAACCTATTAGTAGCTAGTTACCTAAGCTAAGGAAAAACCCTAAAACTACTTTAATAAGAATACTAGTGGCTAAATATATATAATATAATATAAAGGTATATCTCTAGCTGCTATACCTGCTAATAAGCTAAGGCTTTATATAAAATATATAATAGCTTTCTAAAGCTACTGCCTATTCTAAACTAAAAATAAAAGAATATCTTAATTAACTTTATTGTTAAGCTCCCGTAAATAAAGGCTGTATAAATATTATAGTAGTTATAGACCGACTATCTAAAATAAGATACTTAATCGCATGTTCTAATATATTAATACCTACTATTGCCTAACAGTTCCTAGATTATATACAGAAACTTTATAAACCCCCTAAAATAATTATCTCCAATAAAGGCAGCTAGTTTATCTTTATATTTTAGAAAAAACTAACTACCTAACTCTGTATTAAAGTACTATTATTTATAGCATACTACCTAAAAATGGATGGTTAAATGGAATATGCAAATGCTATAATAGAATAGTATATTTAGATATATATGTTATATCTATAGGACGACTAGATAGACTGGCTTATATTTACTAAGTTTACTATAAATAACTCCGTCTTGGAATCTATAAAGGTCTCTCTATTTCTAGCTAACTACGGCTAGTATTTATAAATAGGTTTTAAACCCTTTAATAATATTCCTTGTCTAGCTTATTAGGCCTTATAAATTACAGAAGTAAATAAATTTATAAAGAAGATAGAAGAACTATAAGAGTTCCTTACTAATAAAATAATATAGGCCTAATTGGTCTATTAAGCCGTAGTAAATAAGAACTAAACCCTAGTACTAACCTATTAAGTAAGTAACTTTATTTGGCTAGATATATAACGGCTTATATAAGTACCTCTAAACTGAAGCTTGTGGATTGCTATTTAATAAAGATACTAAGCTAAGGAGGAGGAAAGGTGGCCGCGAGGGCTTATATAAATAAATAGGTAGCGCGGGCCGCTAAGGCGCTAATAGTAGACAAGCCAATAGTAGGCGAGCAAATAGTAGGAAACAGTACGAGATAGTATTAGACAGTATCGGATAGTAGGCTAGGTGGCAAAATATAGCAGAATATGGTAGAATTTGGCAGGTAACGTGCTTTAGCACCATTACATTACCTCCCCCTCCTAAAAAAGCCTGCCCTTAGGTGTTGTCCAAGCTCTCTATTGTTGTAATTATCTAACCCTTCTTTCTAGTATTTAATCCAGCTGTCTAATTTACGTGGTGGTCTAGGGAGGTTAGGGTAGGCTAGGTAGAAGTCCTATAGCTTATAGGAGGAGTACTTAAAATTAGATACGGGGTACTACTCTAGGTCATTATTATGGCCTACCTAGCTTACGCGGTATTTTAAGACATTGCGGACCTTTTTTACTGCTAGGATTTCTTTAACTTCCTATTTTTTGCCCTCTGCAATCTGGATTAGTGGTAGGGGGTTATTGTACTATCTAGGTAGTAGATTACCTATATCCTTTTATAGCTAGTCCAGAGCGAAAATAGGGTGGATCTTTATTAACTCTAGTAGCTTAACCTTAAAAGAATGTCCTACCTTTTAAAGAGTCTTGTATGGGCCAGCTATTTAGTGGTTTAGCTTATGGCTTAGCCTCTAGATTTTTTAGTTCTTTATTAACACCTATACTTTATCTCCTACTTAGAAGTCTACCTTATAACAATATTTATTTATATTTAACTCCTTCTTCTCTTGCGCCTTTCTTATAATTGTTTAAGCAGTCTCCTAGGCTTTATGCACTTTCTTGGCAAATGCCCGGGCCTTTTTATAACTAAGGCGTTTGCAGGCTGTAGTGGGTTTAGTAGGCCTATCCCAATTAAAGGATGTTTATAGTATATACCCGTAGAGCAGTTTAAATGGGGACATCCCTATACTATTGTGAGGGAGTGTAAGCTATGCGTAGTTTATTATAGGCAGTAATTCTAACCAGTTGTCCTAATAGTAGTCTATAAAGGGATATAGCCATTGGTTAAGGTACTGGTTTATAATCTTGGCTTAACCGTTAGTCTAGGGGTAGAATACAGTAAAGAGCTTAATCTTAATCCTAAGGATGCGGTAGAATTTATTTTAGAAATCTAATATAAACTAGGGACCACGGTTAGAGATAATTAATTTAGGGGCACCGTAGAATTAATAGATGTTATTAATGTAGAGGTGGGCTATATTCTTCGCAGTTATGGTCTTAAAATATAGGAGGGAGATAGATTGCTTATATAATTGGTTAATTACTATAAAGGCCGCATTATGGCCGTAGGCGTCCTTTAGAAATGACTTAAAGTCTATTATAATATATTGCTAAGGGCGTTCTGGAACTGGCAGTGGTTATAACTACCTAGGAGTTTAATCCCTAGGGGCATCTGCGCGTCTATAGGCGTGGCAGTTTCTGATAAATTATACCACATTAGGTAGAAGTCCTTACTAGTAGTAATAGGGTGCTAGTAGTTAGTAGGTCTTCTCTTAACTAGGGTATACTATAGAGACTTAATAGTGGGCTTTACGGATTAGCTCTATCTATAGGTTATTAATGTCTAGGACTATAAGCCATTCCTAGTATAAGAGCAGTCCTTCTTCTATTTCTAAATTAGGGTTACCTTTTATAGCTTAGTCGCGGAGGGCCTTTAGGGAGTTAGCCGTACGGTTTGTAGTTAGGATACAATTAATTAGCCCTATTAGTTTATCTAAGATTTCTCCTTTTATAGGTGCCAAATTATTCTGTTTAGAGTCTAGCTCCTTAAGGATCTGTAGGTTAAGCTGTTTGGGGTAGAGGAGGGCGCGCGTCCGGTATTAGGCCTTTAGTTTATTCTAAGGTCCTATATCTTGTTCCCTTTGGGTTAATATATTAGCCTTAGGGTTTTGCTTGCTAGAGCAATATATAATTATAAAGAAGAATTAGGAGAGTATTTTAGCCTAATAGGCTTATTATTTAGTAAGCTGCTTTATAGTTATAAAGTACTCTAGGGCCTTATAATCTGTATATATCTTAATCTAGGAGCTTGTGCCTTCTAGCTCTGCGCGCTATTAGGATAGTAATTAGATTATAGCTAGTATCTCTTTATTATATACTTTGTAGTTACACTTAGCTAGATCTATTATTTTTAAGAAGAAAGTAATAGGGTACTACTTGCCGTCTAGACATAACTATAATAGGATTCCCGCTATAACTCTATTAGAAGCATCTATCTCTAGCATTAACTTAAGGTCTAGGTTATAGTAATAAAGGATTAGAGAAGAGATAAGCTGATCTTTTAACTCTCCAAAGGCTTCCCTATAGTTATTATTAAAAACAAAAGGCGTGTCTTTCTGGGTAAGTTATATAAGAGGCTTTGCCATAACTCTGTAGTTACAGATAAATTGGTAATAGAAATTACAAAACCTAAGGAAGGACTAGATCCCCTTTATAGTATAAGGGGGCTTTTAGTTGTGGATTGCGTTAACCTTCTTAGGGTTAACTTTGATCCTATTTATACTTACTATAAACCTAAGGTACTTTGTGCGTTTTACCCTAAATTTATATTTTTTAATATTAACTTGTAAGCCTGTGTTTTGTAATCTCTCCAGGACCTTCTTAATATAAACTTAGTGCTTAAGTTTGTTGTCTAAGTATATAAGAATGTTGTCTAGGTATGCCGTGTAGAATTTGTTAAGGTAATTAAAAAGAACGTTATTTATATACCTTTAATACGTGGCCGGTCTGTTAGTTAGTCCAAATAGAAGAACTTTATATTTATAAGACCTGTAATAAGTACAGAACGTTGTTAAATCTTTAGATATAGGGCCCATCCTAATTTGGTAGAAAGCTTGGCGGATATTAAGTTTAGTAAAGATCTTTGCCCGGCTTAGATATGCAAGGGTCTTGTTAATTAAAGGAATAGGATACTAATCCTTTTAAGTAATAGCATTTAGCTTCTAATAGTTAATATAAAAACAATGACCTCTACTAGGCTTTTTTATAAACAGGATAGGGGAAGTAAAAGGGGCTTAACTTGGCTGAATAAACCCTTTATTAAGGTTGTTAATTAAGTACTGCTTTATTGCTTTTAGCTTGTCTGTTAATTATTAGTAGAGGGGGCTATAGCCTAGTAAGTTATTAGCTTCTAACTAAATCTTATAATTATAGGTTTGGTAGGGGGGGGGGGGAATATATTTAAAGCTGCTTTTAAGAACGCGTCTCTATGGTCTAAGAGGTAAGTAGGGAGAAGGTACTTAACTAGCTCCTTATTAGTTTCCTCTACTAGCCTCTCTTTTTTCTTGTTAATAATCTGGTTAATTTTGTATAAGCAAGTTATAAAGACCTTATTGTCCTTTTAATATATATTAAAGTGGAAACCTATAGCACTAATTACCGCGATATCTACTGTGGGGGGGTTATCAGATAATAGGGGCGTAAGTGGCTTTAGGGGCTTCTGGGGTACTAGTGTTATTATTACTCCCTCTAGCTCCGTTGCATCTTTTAGAGGTTATCCCTTATGTCCTATTAGTACGTTCTTTTCCATACCAGTCGGATCTGTGCAATTTAGATATTGTCTACGCCGCTTTCTATCCTGCTTTTATACATAGAGTCCTTTTTAAACGCATTACTTTGGGAGAGTATTTTTATTAGTATAGAGTTCCTACTGGCCTTGTGGTGGGCATTTTCTTAGGTAAAGGCTAGGTTGCGGTCTCTAACATCCTGCTAATAGATAGGGTTAACCCTTGCAGCTAGTGTCTTGCGGTTAATCTGGATTTCTCCAATAAAGAAAGGCAGTTTTAGTCTATTCTCTGGCTAGATAAACTGTCTTTATTAAATATTTAACTAAACATTAAAGTAGGACATCTATTTCCGGCTAAGGATTATATTATGGGACCCTAGGTCTAGGATATAGAAGGGGATACTAAATTAGTGCTGTCCATTAATAGTAATATATAGCTTTAAGATATGGGTAACTGGCTTACTAACTTAGCTGTTATAACCTTTTACTTAAACAGGCTTCTCTAGATGGGTAGTATTTATATTTAAGAACCTAGCAACGTTATTTATATAAGTAGTGTTTATAAAGGCAAAGCTATTTGCTTTAGTGTTAATAAGGGCAGTTATATTAACTCTATATCCATTTTAAGATACTGTATATAGAACTATAAAGTGTTTTCCACCTATTAGCTAACTTAAATTAATCTCCTTAAGATTAATAGGGTACCCTAGGGAGGAGTCTTTCCCTAGGGTACTTTTTTTTTGACTTATTAGATGTTTCTTCTTCCTCTATCTCCTTAATATTACCTATATCCTTGAGCTCTAGGCAGGATAAAGTAAAGTAACTATCCTTTCCATAATTAAAGCACGTGACCGTAGTAGGGTTAATTAGGGTATTGCGATAAGTATTAGCTAAAGGTGTAGTATGTAGCAATTTAGACAAGACTTATAGGTAAGTAGTTGTAACCGCTTTTGGTGTAAGGGTGGTTATGGTTTATCTTTTAACGCCAGTTCCTATTAGTGTAGTAGATAGGTTCTAGTCATTATAGGACTTTTTTAGTTAATTAAAACGGGTATTAATTTGTTTTAGTTTTAAATCTAGTAACAAATATTAGGCTGTAAGTCTTTAGTAGGTTAGTAGGTTGTCTAAGGCTACCGCAATCTTCTCTTATAGTTAGACCGTTAGCTTGTTATATAGGTCTAAATAGTAGTTCTTAAGGGGAACCTAGCCTTCGCCTACTAGGTGTAAGAATTGGGTCTAGAATTCGGCAAAGGAATAGTTTAGTTTTATTATTAAGCAGTTATAGTTATAATAGGCATCTCGCACTTTATTTAGATTAACATAAATAGCAGCTAGATGCTGTATTATCTTGTTAATAGATGTAAACCAAACAGGTAACTTGTCCTTAAACTTAGCCTAGAGGTGTTGCTGGGCATCCCTAATGGTTTAACTGAAGAGGTAGAGCATTTTAGCTTCTTTAGAAGTGAAATGATTGTGGTTAACATAGAGCTTTCCTTATACTTAGATCCTCTAATTCTTAAAGGTTAGGTTTACGCTATCTAATAATAGTGGGGGGTTAGGGAGCTTAACAGATTTTAATTGCTTTGTTATTATATCCGTACTTTCTAGTATGTTATATTTGGTTAAGTAAATAGGTTAACTAAGGCTTTATAAAGGGGAGGCTGGGCTATTTTATAAGGCAGCAAGGCTTTCTAGGATTTCCTTTAGAGTCTCTTATATGCTTTAGGCTTAAAGACAATTAACCTTCTAATTAGCTGCAAGAACACGAATCTGCTTGTGTATACCTATAACGTTATTATTGTCTTTAATTTCTGATTCTAATTAGATCTTATGTTCCTCTTAGGTAGAGATAGGTCTTTTAAATAAGCTCGCTTTAGGTGCCATTGTTAGCTTCCTAAGGTTTGTTGGAATTATATGATTTGGTTTTAATTCTGGGGTTCTTTTGGGGGTGCAGGTTAAGCATAGTCTGGCCTTTAAAATTGGGATATTGTCATGGCCTTCCTAGGCGTAGTAGTATGAGTTTCTTGGTGTCTAAGTATAACGCGTTAACGCGTTATTATAGACAATGGTCTTCTTTTTAGGGTGGGATATTATTAAGGCCTTCTTAGGCAGTATAGGGAGAGCTTAGTATAATATAACGGCTTGTATAAGTGCCTCTAAACCGAAGCTTATGGATTGCTATCTAATAAAGATACTAAGCTAAGGAGGAGGAAAGGTGGCTGCGAGGGCTTGTGTAAATAAATAGGTAGCACGGGCCGCCAAGGCGCTAACAGTAGACAAGCTAATAGTAGGCGAGCAAACAGTAAGAAACAGTACGAGACAGTATTAGACAGTATTGGACAATAGGCTAGGTGGCAGAATATAGCAGAATATGGCAGAATTTGGCTGGTAACGCACTCTGGCACCGTTATAAGATATAAGAAACCTAAATATAAAACGACCTACTAAGAAACTTAATTGGAAGAACGCTGGCCCTTATAAGGTTAAAAAGATTATCTTCCCTTATACCTACTAACTAAAGCTCCTTAATACGGTTAAAATCTACCCTATATTTTATATATTAGTCCTCTACACTACTGCCCCTATATTAGACGCCCTGCCTAGACAGATCTAAAACCCTTCTCTACTAGTTAAAGTGGATGGTAAGGACGAGTACCTTATTAAAAGAGTTAATAATATTAAGTATAATAAACGGAAACGCAAACATACATACCTTACGAAATAGAGAGGCTTTATTAAGCCTTTATAGGAACCTATTAACTCTATAGGACTTATATAAGCCGTAGAAGACTTTTACAAACTCTACTTAGAACTACTATAGCCCTATCTTGTAGAAGCTTAAGTTTAAAGGGGGGGTACTATTATAGAATACCTCCGTGATACCTATTTCTATATCTACCTATTTCCACTAATATAGTAAGAAGAGACTAACCGCAAGACAACAATCTAATAGTAATATGCCGGCAATCTATGGCAATCTGCTGCATTCTATTATATTTTACTAAATCCACTAAATCCTACCAAGTTTTACTAGGACCGCTACTTAAATCCTACTCTGCTCTATATATGTATTGACTAAGCAACTAAACTAATAATATATACCCTTTCTTCCCGTTTTCTTACTTTCTTTCCTTACACAACGTCTTAACTTTATTATATAGTTTATGTACGTAGCTTAATAATATCTACTTTACTATATATTATTGTTGCTAGTACTTACTCCGTAATAGGGAGGGTCTTAGATCTATTTAGGCAGGGCGTCTAATATAGGGGCGGCAGGATAGAGGACTAACGTATAAAATATAGGGTGGATTTTAACTGTATTAGGGAGCTTTAGTTAGTAGGTATAAGAAGAAATAACTTTTTTAACTTTATAAGGGCTGGCGTTCTTCTAATTAAGTTTTTTAATAGGTTGTTTTATATTTAGATTTCTTATATCTAGCCAGATAAAGTTACTAATTTAGTAAACCTGTGCTAGGGTTTGGTTTTTATTTATTATAGCTTTATAGACAGATTAGGCCTATGTTATTTTATTAATAAGAAACTGTTATAGTTCTTCTATTTTCTTTATAAATTTATTTACTTCTATAACTTATAAGGCCAAATAAGCTAGGTAAGGAATATTACTAAAGGGTTTAAAACCCATTTATAGATACTAGCCGTAGTTAGCTAGGAATAGAGAGACCTTTATAATTTTTAAAACGGAGTTATTTATAGTAAACTTAGTAAATACAAGCTAGTCTATCTAGTTATCCTATAGATATAACGTGTATATCTAAATATATTGTTCTATTACAGCATTTATATATTTTGTTTAACTATCTATTTTTAGGTAGTATGCTATAGATAACAGTACTTTAATATAAAGTTGGGTAGTTAGTTCTTTCTAAAATATAGAGATAAACTGGCTACCTTTATTAGAGATAATTATTTTAGGGAGTCTATAGAGTTTTTATATATAATTAAGGAATAGTTAGGCGATAGTAGGTGTTAATATATTAGGGCAGGCAGTTAAGTATCTTATTTTAGATAGTTAGTCTATAACTACTATAATATTTATATAGCCTTTACTTATAGGGAGCTTAATAACAAAGTTAATTAAAATATCTTTCTATCTTTGGTCTAGAATAGGTAGTGGCTTTAAAAAGCCATTATATGTCTTATATAAAGCTTTAGCTTATTGGCAGGTATAGTAGCTAAAGACATACCTTTATATTATATTATATATATTCAGCCAGTAGTATTCTTATTAGAGTAGTTTTAGGGTTTTTTTCTTAGCTTAGGTAACTGGCTACTAGTAGGTTATATATATGTTTAAAAAGCTTAAGCTTAAGTTTGTTATAATTAAAGACAACTAGGCGGTTTTAGTAGTATAAGCGGTCTCTATAGGCTTTGCATTTACTTAAGGAAATCTTTTTAAAGCGTCTAACGCCGTCTTAAATTAGCTTAAGCGTCTCTTAGATAAACTCATTATTTAAGTATTTATTAGTTATAATCTATTTAATTTGTTAATTGGTTATTTTAAAGATGTATACCATAAGATCTTTAATAGGGGGTTTAAATAGTTTAGGGTGGAGCAGGGTCTAATTATAGTAAAAGCGCGCTTCTTTTTAAGCTAATATGTCTTATAAACGTTAGATTATAGTATTAGGTTTTTAGCCTTAAACGCCTAGGCAGTATATAATTAAGAATTAGAAATAGGATAGATATTCTAACTAGTAGGCTTAACAGTAGCTTAGCTATTTTATGGTTATAAAGTACTATAGGTTCTTATAATTACTAAGGACTTTAATTAGAAATCTAGCTCCTTTTAGTTCTAGTTACTATTGCTTAAAGTATATAATAATAGCCAGTAATTCCTTATTATAGATCTTATAATTATATTTAGCTAGGCTTAGTTATTTTAAGAAGTATACTATAAGGTATTATAGTGGTGTAATTTGGCCCCTTAGATTTAATATCTAGATTAGGCATAGCTTTGGGAGAGCCTAGGCCTTCCATATGTTTTATATAGATTGGTCTAGAGCCCTAGAGTCTTTAACAACTTAGGGAGGACCAATAGACACATACTTTTCCTTAAATACACTCTTTTCTTTCTTTCTTACTAACTAATTCCCTACTAGCTAATTACAACTGACTAATAGACCGACCATACCATGACTTTTTATCTAAGAGAGGTCGTACCCTCCTATATATTTTATGGCATTCCATGTAGGGACGACGGCAAGCTCTTTAGATTAGAGGTCTGGTACTTTATACACAATTCTATACATAGGAGACGTATAGGAACGATCTAAAATGATCTAAAACTACGAAACAGAAGGACGTGCGGAAAGGGAGGTAAAAAAGCACAGACATATTAGTAACTGGTACGCAGCCACCTCTATAGAAATAAATTAACAATATATGCCAAGTTCTCCATACGGGAATAGTAGTCGGCAAATAGCGATGGGAAGGCGGGTACGTAGTACTACAAGACAGAGAATAAAAGGGAGGACTATAGTACACTAGGAAAGGCAGTAAAAAGTCTTCTATATTTTGTTTACTATATTTACAACAGCCTATATAATTATTCTCGCATTTATAGGAGCTACCTTTAAATTTATAATAATAATGGCAACAGTACCAGTAAAGGGATTATTAGGAATATTAGGTCCATTCTACAATAACAATAAAGGTGCTGGAAAGGGAGAGGAAAGCAAGCAGCCTATTAAACCACAAAGCTCTCCTAAATAAGGGCATGCGATATTAACCCTGACTCCTATAATATTAGGAACCAACAACCCTTAACAAACTAAGGATAAGGGTTATAATGTTCACCTACCTATCTCTAGAGAAACTATAGGTCTGCTGCCTCCTACTAGACTACTAATAGAACGAGATAAGGTATATGTTATAGCCCAGCCTATGTCAGCTCTAGGAACTCCCAGGACCCCTTACTTTATAGGATAAAACATATCGCAATTTATCAAATAGTATAAGCGACTATGTATCTAACATTATATTACAGATAATGAGAAGCATTAAGGACTTCCAGAGTATTATAACTATTGGATAGGGATATAGATCCGCAGCCTACCTAAGTTTATAATTAGAAACTAAATGGAACTTATAAAGAAGCTTAGGACAGACTATAGAGGAAGTAACTACTTTTAATAAGTTAAAACAGTGGAGTTCTTAGAAGCTTATATACTATAGTACAGGAATAATCCACCTAGCAGTATACGTGAATACTATAGGCAGTTTATGTTAATCTCCCAAAAGGTTACTAAGGCTGGTAATTTAGAAAACTGCAAATAAGGGTACTGGTTTGCAAGGGGACTTCTATTTAAGTATTAAAGGTATACTATAACTAAAACAGGAGCTAACCTGGATAGATAAGAATCCTTTAACTTCTATCTAATAAAGAGAGCTATAGAAGACAGGCTTAATTCACATAAGGGCGTAGATTAGTTATCTATAATAAATCCTAAGGAGCAAGGCCTTTGTTAGTTAGTTAGATAATTCCGTAATTAGCAACCAGCTATAACTAACTAAAGAAATGCTATTCTTTAACCGCCTATAGTCTCCCAGTTAAGTAAGTCGGCAAGCATCTATTAAATAACTTAAGAAGCAGATCCCGAACTAGAGAAACTTACTAATTAGCTCCGGAAGCTTAATCTTAGGACGGTTAAATTGGCAAGTATTGCGTCTTTAATACCATTCCTAGATAGGATTTGTTAAGATCTAATATAGTACACATAGCTCCTAAATAGGGCGTCAGTGTATTAAGAATAAATAGGCCTAAGACTGGCGCTGAATAATAGACCATAGCTGCCCTATAAGGAAGCGCTATAAGAACGATATAAGCCGGGTCTAAAAAGGTATAGAGGGCTAGGAAACTTTAGCGCATACCTAATATAAGCTTAGACGTGTTATGGATACAGGGGTTCCCACTATTTTATTAATTAGTGTCTATAGCTCTAGGAATTAGTTTATTATGGTTTTATATACATAAATAAGAACAACCAAATCTGCTCTAGAATATATAAGCGTCTAGAAAATATAATTCCGTATTTACCAAGTAATAATTGGATTTAGTTCCTTAAAGACTAGCTAAGGTAGAACGCGAATATTAATCCTAACGCTCTAGGGACAGGTGTCCAACCTAAGGCAGCTTTAGTAGAGTTTGTGGATAGAAGCAACGCTAAAAGTAAAAAGGAACTTAGCGAGTCCTAGGAGGATATATACTAAGTAGAGTCGATATACATTAATTTAGTAGGAGCTGTAACCTAGTCACAGCCTACGCCATAGTTATATAATTTTAGGAGACCATAAGGGGAAGTAAGAGTAATAAAGCCGCCTCTAAAACCATCTGGTTAGCAACCAGCAGTAGTTTAAAATATATAACTAGGGGGGCATATCTAAATTGCCCTATAGCCCTAATAGCAGGCTTCTCAACCACTGTTAAGCAATAATAAGATTAGTAAAATAGACTATACCAAATAACTAAAATAGACGGAGTAGATAGTAGATATAATAATAATAGCCAAAGCACTACAACTAAAGCCAGTTAGGATAATGGATATACTAAAGGGAAACGTTCTAAGTCTAATAGTAATGGCGGACAAGATCTTATTAAAAACCATTAAAGTTACTATTGGTAACTGCCTTATATACATACCTAAGGTTATAAGGCTATTCTTTAAGCCTCTCCTATTACCTCTTGCGGAGCCTTACTAACAGAAGCAGGAAAACGTTAAGGCATCTGTGTTATTAGCACACCTAATATTCCATGCTAATTAAGCCGGCTTAACGACTGCTAAGGTAGATTAGATTAAACAAGAAGCAGGATTTATCCAGTTTCAAAGACAGTACTCAAAGGTAGAAGCGTAGATAGGAGACGGAAGGGCTAAGTGCTTAATTAACTCTAGAGCGGAGCTTAACCTTATTAAGTAAAGCGTGGCTCTGCGATATAGTTTACTAATATTAAGCCTGCCCCTATAACTATAGGGTGCACGTTTAATGTCTACTAATAGGACTTAGTCTAAGTTTATTAGATTAGTACATACGGTCCCTATAGTAATAGGTAATGTTTTAATATCTACAACGTTTATTACTATAGGGGAAATGTCACATAAGGTAATACTTAGTGAACTATAGTTGGTAAGGGCTAGACTAGTAACGAAACGAACCGCAACAGGTTAGGTATCTTGCATTATTTAATTAAAAGATAGTAGAGTTAAAACAAGGTTCTTAACATCCTATAAGAACACAATATTCTTTAAACCAGATAAAGGCATTAATATAGATAATAGTTTAGGAAACGTGTAACTAGTATAACCGCTAGAATTATATCTAGGGTTACTTATAACCCAGCGCATTAGGATAAAAAGAACGTCAAGATTAAGGGGTAGGGAAAAGAGGTACAGCTCTAATACGGACGCTTACCGTTTTGGATATCCGCGGGGCAGAGCTATTAGCAGGAAAAAGAATAAAATATTAGATAGAGAGAGCTTGATAGTAAAATATTAAGGGAAGTCCTAAAGAAACACTTAAAAAAGAATTGGAAGTTAGTATTTAAGGTAAAGGCTGGGTCCCTTACATATTAAATATTAAAGACAACGAATCTGTTTATAATGTAAATGGAAGGCTGCTGGAGCAAGGCCCAACAAAACGCCATAAATATAGCAACTGTGTATAAATAAAAGGCAGATAAAGTCTACCTGGTTAATTTATCGGCACCAAATAGAACAGTTATAGGAGGTATAGTAGAATGGCAAGAGGTAGCCTTGCGTTAACAAAAGGCGTCTATTTAAGGGTTACCTCTTAGTCTATATAACTATTTCCTTAAACCACAATACACTAAGCTGGCCCACGGTGCACAATTAAAGCCAGAACAGTTAGAGCGTATAATTATAGGAGACATTCAGCTAAGAGAACGAGAGATTCTTAAGGCTATGTTATTTAACCAAGAAGAGGCTTTGGCATAGGAATTCTCTAAAATAGGCCGCGTTAGTAGGGACGTAACTCTACTACTAAAGATTAAGACCGTGCTGTATAAAGTATAGCAAGTATCGAACTTTTCTGTACTAAGGGCCCTACAAGGAGAGGTGATAAGTATATTACAAGAATGACTAGCTTAAGGGACTCTGGAGTATTATAAAAGCCTATATAGGAATCCATGGTTTCTTATAAGTAAGAAGGAACACAAGAAGTACCAACTAATAAATATAGCAATAAATATTAACTAAGTAACTATTAGGGATGCAAATCTGCCGCTATATACTAATAAGTTTTCCAAGGAGTTTGTGGGGTGTAAGGTTATATCTCTAGTGGACTTCTTTTCTGGCTATAACTAATTAGAACTTAATATTAAAAGCAGGAACCTAATAGCTTTTATAATACCTCTAGGGCTTTTATAACAAACAACGATACCTATAAAAGGCACGAATTTAGTAGCCTAGTTTATAAGGACGATTACTAAGATCCTTAAATAATATATCCTATACTATACCCTACCGTTTCTAAATAACATTACAGTAAAAGGTCCACAGATAGTGTATAATAGAGAGGAGAGTCTTCTAGGCATGTATAGGTATATTCTAGAACATATTATATAGCTAGACAGAGTGCTTGCAGATTTAGAACAAGCTGGGTATATAATCTTAGGTGCGAAGTCTCATTTCTATAAAGATAAAATTATAGTGGTTAGCTACCGCTGCAATAGAAAAGGACGATATCCGGAAGAGTTAAAAGTTACAAAGATTATTTACTAGAGAGACTGTAAAGACATTATATCCGCCTAAGCTTTCCTAGGGGTCGTCGTGTATTACTAAATATAGGTAGAAGACTTTGTAATTAAGGCAGAGCCAATCTTCTAATTGCTATAAGTAAACGTTCCGTTCGTATAGGGCATAGAGCAAATTGCCACTATAAAGACTCTAAAGCAAGCAATTACTACCACGCCCGCACTAGTTCAACTAGATTATAGTAAAGGGGCAGGGATAATTATTCTTACTGTTAATAGATGCAAGAATAGATGGGGGTATAGCCTTATATAACTAGACGTGCAAGGTTGTTGTTACCTATATTAATATAAGAGCGGCATCTAGTCTTAAGCGGAACAGAAATATAACTTAGGAAAACTTAAATATTGGGCGTTGCTACATACGTTAAAGAAGTGTTATATATACTTATACGGCGTTTGCTTTATGGTGGAAACGGACATAAATACCTTAATTGCATAACTAAATTATACTGCCACTAATTTACCCGGAGCCTTAATAACAAGATGGCTAGCATAGATTTAGCTATAGGACTTTAATATTAGACATGTGCTAGGGAAGAAAAATAGCCTAGCTAATAGACTTTCGCGATAGCTACCTAATGGTAAACAACCTAATAAGCCAATTAAGGATATTAAAGAGTTTATTAACTGTAAGCTAAGTGCCTTAGAATATACGGCTAGCCCTCTTAAAATAGAAGCAGATCTGCCACTAGATAACTTATATTTAAAGGGATCTTAAAAGATTATAAAATAGCTAGTAACCTTATAATATCTAAAAGAAATAAATACTAAGGAATTTAAAAGGGTTAAATAGAATACGCTAAAGTTTCTAGTGCGTAATTAACAGCTCTTCCGCCAACAGTCTAAAAACGTACTAATGCGGAGGGTAGTTAATAATAAGACTACTCAGCAAGAAATTATTAAGAGCCTTTATAACCGGAGTGGATATTACGGACAGGAGGGAACGTACTAGAGGGTTTTAAATTAATATTAGTGGCCAGGACTATGGGATCAGATATTATAGCATATTAAGTTGTGCCTATAGTGCTAGGAACAACAGTTGGGATAAGAAGAAGAAGTAATGCACCCTATATAGGAGTCTACCTTATGGCAATAAGTAATGGTAGATATTACGTTTATGCCGCTAAACTGTCTTGGATTCCGGTACCTGGCCGTTGCTCAAGAATATATATTTAGATAGGTGGAAGCTTAGGCCCTTTAAAAGAAAGATGTGAAAAGCATAGCGAAGTTTCTCTATAAAGATATTATTTGCCAATAGGGAGTGTTTAGACAGCTCTCTATAGATAGTAGAGGAGAGAATGCTAATATTACTACTGCGCTCGCAGAGCTCTACAACATTAAAAGGGTTGTGGCTTCCGTATATTACCTATAGGGGTAAGGTTTAATAGAGCGGGGCCACAAGCCTATAATAGACGCTTTAGCAAAGATAGATAGCTTATAGCTGGACAATCTTTATATAGTCTTGTAGGCAGATAGAACGACTATTAAGCGGTCTACAGGAATAACGCTAGTAAGAGTTATATGCGGATATAAGCATATCCTTCTTATTAAACTCTACATACCTACCTAGCAGATATTGCCTTGGGAAACAGTCCGAACTACTATAGAGCTACTAGCGCTTTACGCAAAACAGTTTAACTAAAGAGACGCAGATATATAAGAGGCTATTGCGCGTATAAAACGGCTAAGAGTAGTAAATAAGGAGTATTTTAATAACACCCATTGCATTCGTCAGAACAGATTTAAGGTTAGAGATATAGTTATGCTTTATAACACGTAGCTTAAGTAAGATTATTCTAGCAGTTATAAATTAGATCTAAAATAGCTAGGCCCGTTTCGCGTACGTAAGAGTTACCTATATAAAGGACGGTACTTAGTTAAGGATCTTAACGGCATGCTGTTCCGCAACTAAACTTTAGGGAATAGATTAAAGAAGTTCTACTAATAATAGGTATCTAAAGTCCGCTAGGAGGACTAGCTTGATTAGTTAGGCGGAACTATACTATAAGAAATAGCAGTAGAGCCTAAGCCTAAGGATGGTGTTATATAAAATCCACTAGTATTACAACGCCGCGTATTTTAAGAAGTGCACATTTTAGAAATATTATTTAACAGAACTAAGTACAAAGCGTTTAACTAGGGGACAGTTAAGTTCTTATATAGGGGAGGGGATATAGGTGACAGCTATATAACCTATTTATTCGCTATATTTCCTAAAGCTCTTTCTATTACACTTTCTTATTTGTTTTTTTTATTATAGGAATCTAATGCGTGTTAACAGTAAGGTAAGGGCAGAAAAATGTTTACGCGTAATTAGCTAGGTTCGTTTACTACAAAAATATTAGTTCTGTTTACCGCCTTTATTAAGCCAATAGCGATTTTCTATACTGGGTATGGAAAATTATAATTGGTCTGTTTAATAATTAGAGCCGGCAGAACTCCACACCACTACCTATATTTGGTAGACTATTTAGATTAGGAAACCCTATTAAAAACTTTACCTTTTCGCCCTTAATAGACCTTAAAGACAGTTATAACTAGCTAAAGTATAGACTAAATAGAACTAATAACAGCATACTTATTATATCTTCCTTAAGCAGACCGCTGGTACTATATAAAGGAGCTAAGCGACAGATTAGTAACGTCCTTGCAGAGGTTAGAGGCTTTGCAGTTAATTGGTGTCGCGTAGTGCTTGTCCAAATCTATAACAAAATCTTGCTCTCTTAGGAGAACTACGCAGATGCTACTAGTGTAGTACTTAGTTTCATTAACAACGATAGTAGACTATAAGTATCTCTAGGAAAGGACGCGTTTATATTAATTTTTAGGGATATCTTTAACGTTAGCAAGATAGCTAAAGATTAGAGGAACCGGTATAATAAGGCTAGAGAGACCATCCAAAAGGCTTAAGGATAAGATATCCTTAACGGACCGCTTAAACACGCAATCTTCTATAACTTCCTTTCCGCTATCTAAAAGCTTGCGGTCTATTTACTCCCTAAAGTTATAGTAAGAGTTAATAAAGCGCTAATTAAGAGACTTAATTACCCAGGACGCGGCATTAAAACTACTACTTAACTGCAACCTACCAATTTCGCGCTTGCGCCTATAAAGTTAGGAAGGGTAATATCAAACCAGGTAGTAAATAAGCATAGTTTAGGGAGATACTTAATAGGCTTCCTTGTTCCAAATAAAGACCTACCACTAAGAAGTGGGAGATTAACTACTATAGGACTAGAGGTTACCTATGTTAGAATTAGGCAAGTAGGAGAGAGCTTAGCTCTTATACTATAAACACATTCTTAATATGCTTCTAACGTAATAAATCTATTAGCCTTTTAGCCGTTAATACCTATTTAAGGGGGAGGTGTTAGTATTATACCAAGCCCGTCTTAACAAGGATTACCTATGTTAGTTAACTTGCCTTTATCTTCCATAAATAAAAGTATTCTTGCAGCTAGAACGCCTGCCGGCTTGCCCCCACAGCTGCTAGTATTCTCTTTAAAAAGGAATCCAAGGAGAGGGCTAATAGTTGCTTACCCAGAAGTAGGAGGGCTAGGAGTAGAGTTAATATTTAATAAAAACATTATTAAGCTGGGAGATAATGAGGAGTATATTAAAGAGACTATAGATGCTATAGCGATACTCCGTTTAAAACGAGGGTGTAACTGCAAGGATAACGTGCTAGCTTATCTTAAGGCGTCCCTAAACCAAACCACCAAAATCAAACTAACTAAGGTTATAAAGCTCTTGCGCAGTTAGTATAGGGCAGCTAGTTCTAATCCAGAGATATACAAGGTCTGCTGGATGCATATACAAGCCATAGGAGGACGTATGGGTTTAGCAATAAAGGGTCTAAACTATGCCGCACTATATTATAAACTCCATTTAATATACCACGCTCGCAATTACCTTGGCACTATAAAGACAGACCCTACTATATACTCCTAGTTTAGAAAAGCTTATAGACCTCCAGTTCCATCTAACTTCTTAGGACCGTACAAGTTTATTTACAATTTAGCACCAAGGTTTTCCTATAATAGAGGGGCTTTGCTTAATTGGATGCTGTTACTAGACAACTAAGATATATAGCAGTAAGACGGATCCATGGTTTTAAATGTGTTTGGATAGTAATAGGATTCTAGCATTTTAATAATAATTAATAAAGAAATACGTATATACTATTATTACTAGCGTCTGATTAATGGACGGCCAAATTATAGCTAGTTAAGAATAATGGTCTATGGTCTCTGCTAGTAGCTAATAAAACAAGATCCTTAGTACTACTATTTCTATTACGCTCTTAGGCCTAATAGCTAGTGGCGACTTATCTCCTACCCTTATTATACGAAATTTGCAGTTAAGGGAGACTCTACAGCATTCCGCTATATTAATGTTAATATTCCCTCTCTCCTGGAGATTGGATGCGGCGCTAATATAATCTAAGGGAGCGTTTCTTTAGATAATAAAACTAAGGATAACTACACGATTATCCTGCCTGGTATGCATTATTACTTAGAATTATAGTAGGCAGATTTTAAAGCATGAGAATTAACCAAGGGTAATAGATTTATATATAAGATCTCTAATTAAGACTAGACTACTAAGGACGTAAAAAAGTATATAACCAACTAGGTAGCTTAGCTATATAAAAAAGAAGATATACGCATAACTATACCTTACCTTCCTTATAGAGTAAAAGGACCTTTAACTGGGACCCAACAAACAATACTACCATAGTTTATTAGTATTTAAGACAATCATAATAACCTTAAGGTCACGGAAGGAGGAACCTAGGTAGAGCTAGCGGATGCTTACTAAGACTTAAAAGCGCCGCCTTACACGCCATCTGGACATGCTAATCTTTACAGCATAATCCTTTACCGCTTCCCTACTGCAGTTAAGCTTACTACTACCAGTGCCTTGTCTAACGCCCTTCTTAGTAGACGACGATGGGATTCTCCTACGGTAATTTAAGATTGTGACCTTCTTCTTGCTGGCAATGGAAACGAAGTAGGGAAATAGATATATTTCTACCATCTTAGGGCTATTAAGAACTATAAGGATACGTTCCAGCTTATGCGTGTAACTAAGATAGAGCGTTTTAATAGCCGCTTATACTTCTACTGCGTTAACCGTGGAATTAATCCTTTAACTATTACGGTAGAACTAAGTGTTGTACCTCCTATTATTGCAGAAGGATAGAGTTATGCAGAGTTGCCTAAGGAATTGTGGGACAGAACTAAGCAAATGGAAGGATGCGAGAGAGCCATGTTATCTAAGAGCCGTCAGTCTGATACTGCTCATACTGCCCAGCTAGGTAGACGAGAGCGGTCTTATTTAACCAGAACAGAGTCTCCTTACTCACTATCTTGGGTTCGTAGTAAGGGTAAGGAGCATATACGGTTACCTGCTATACCTCCGTTTCAAAAATAGGCAGAAATATAAGGTTTCGGAAGTTGTTAGGGGACAACAACTTAGGTAGGGGAGGTATGTAGTAGTATAATTTAGCCCCCTAGATTTAATATCTAGATTAGGCGTAGCTTTAGGAGAGCCTAGGCCTTCCATATATTTTATATAGATTGGTCTAGAGCCCTAGAGTCTTTAACAACTCGGGGAGGACTAATAGATATACACTTTTCCTTAAATACACTCTTTTCTTCCTTTCTTACTGACTGATTCCCTACTGGCTAATTACGACTAACTGACAGACCGACTATACCATGACTTCCTGTCTAAGAGAGGTCGTACCCTCCCACAGTATAATACTTCTTTTTTATTATATTAAGACAGAATACCTTTAGTAATGTAATTAGATAAGTTAGCTTTTATAATACTTATTTAGTTTAGGTTAAAGTGTTAGAGTATAAATACAGTAGTAAATATAATCTTTAGATAAGTAAAGGCTTTATTCTTTTAGGTTAAGGCTATAAGAGGTAAAACTAAGGCGGAGAAGTTATTAATAAACTGTTAGTAGAAGTTCGTAAATTCTATAAAGGCCCTTACATCCTTAACGTTCTTGGGTTCTTGCTAGTTTATAATTACTTTAACTTTCTTAAGGTCTATTTATACACTATCTATAGAAATAATAAGTTTAAGGTATAGGACTTCTGTTTTATAGAACTCGTATTTATCTATATCTAATTATAGGCCAGCTCCGCGCAAAGCTTATAGAATTAGTTTAATATATTTTTTAGTATTTAGTCAGATTATTACTATATATTAAGATATTATTAATATAAGCAGTATAAAAGACGTCCAGGTATAGGCGTAAGGTATTATTTATAAAGTATTAGAATGAACTTGGGGCATTTATAAGGCCGAATAGCATTACTAAGTATTTAAATAATTTGTATTAAGTATAAAATATAGTAAGCTATTTATCTCCTTTCGTGATATAGAGGTGGTTAAATGTGTAGATAATATTAAGCTTTATATAGAAGCGAGCCTTATTAATCGGTTTAGTGTTTCTTAGATTAACGGGATTAAGTATTGGTTTTTAATAGTAATAGCGTTAAGAGCTTGGTAGTTTATATAGAAGTATAAACCGCTGCTAGGTTTCTTAACAAAGATTACTAATATGGCTATAGGCGAGAAACTTACTCTAATAAATCCTTTATCTAGATATTTATCGAAGTACTTTTATAGTACTTAGAGCTCGTTTTAGGATATCCCGTATAAGGGTTTAAATCTAGAATATTTTCCTTCTTTAACTATAATCTTATAATTATATAGACGGCGTTCCGGTAGCTTATTAGCTTCCTTTTATAAGAATATATTTAAATAGTTATGGTACTCTACTAGTACCTTATAATAGGGTTATTGTACTTCTTTAGTGCTAAGGCCTTCTTATAGGGGCGAACGTTTCGCTTATAAAGTACGTTATATTGTTAACTTAGTTACTTAGTTAATATATATATAGGGCAGAATAGGATTTAGTAAACTTAGTAGAATATAACGGGATACGTATTACGGCGCTAGTGAAAATTGGTAGATTGTAGTAGTGGATTGTAGCGGATAATTGCAGACAGTTTCTTACTGTTTTAGATAGTTACAGTTACATAACTAGACAATTGTATAAAACTTTAAGTAGCACTACCATTCTTCTCTTTTCCTTTCTCTAGTTTTAGATCCTTATTTATAGACAATCCAATTATATAGGCTTATATGCGTCCTTCTTACTATACTTATATCTTGATTAACTAAGTCGCTAATATTATCTAAAGCTCTTACTACTCTTTCTTCCTAAGAAGGAACTTAAATATATCTATAAGAATATAGAATAGGACCCTAAGGATATTAATAGGACCCTAAGGACATTACTAGGACTATAAGAATAGGATAAAACTAAAAGAATATAAATAAAACGCGAAACTTAAGAATAGGACATGTATGGACTAGAACCCCTAGAAAATAAATAAATACTAAAAATTACCTAAAACCCCTACTACTATGCTAAGAAATATAGTAGCTGGTAAAGCCGCTGTAGGACCTACAAATACCTCTAATAGTGAAATAGTCGCTGTCTTAACCCCTTAGGAAGAGCTTGTAGCAGCTAATACTAAAATTGAACGGCTTTATAAGGCCCTAGCCTAACGTATAGTATTAGTATTATTGCGGTCCACAAAGGTCGCGGACCCCCTATTGCTTATAGACGGAACTAATCCTATATTTAATAATTAGAAGCTTTAACTATAAGATAAGCTTAAAGTTAATATAGACTACTTCCCTACTACCTAAGCTAAAATGGCGTATATCTTCGGCCGTACTATTAGGGACGCATAGACGTATTTACGTCCGCGATATGCCCAGGACTTAGCAGACCCCTTCCTCTCTAGAGAAGAGATAATTAACTACTTATCTTCTATTTATAAGGACCCCTTTAAGGTATAGAACGCCTACCTTAATTATAAAGGCCTAAATATAAAAACAATGGAGACCTCTTTAGCCTTCTAGACCTGTTTTTTATACCTAGCCGGCCTGGCCTAAATCCCCTAGGAAGATTTACTACTAGACCTATTTAATAAGCTTGCCTTAGACCTATAGTAAGCTATACTGCTAGTCTTTACTACTTAGCTATTAATTAAGGCCTCCGTTAAATCAAGGCATATACTAAGTAGTATAAAGCTAGAAACCCTCTAAACCAGACCGTAAGTAATATAAGAACAGCCAATAGTGCCCTAGTATAGGCCGTAACTCCTATAGTACTGACTATTTAGCCCACTGTTAATCTAGTAGCTAGTTATACAGCTAGTCCTACTACGGGCCTAGTATAGACTTGGCCTATATATAGCAACCCCTATAGACAAGCCCTTAGTAATTATAAAGCTTACTTTTTATATAGCTAAAAGACTACTTTATAAGGGACTACCTAATAGCGGCAAAGATAAACGAGGTTTTATTAATCTAGGAGGATAGTATAGAGCTAGAAAAAAAGAAACCCTAGAGGAAAACTCCTCTTTAGGGTTAAAAGGGATTAATATATTATATATTAATCTAGGTTAGCTAGTTGGTAGAGGAAGCTATACTATCCCTTATACTTTATTCCGTAATAGATATTAAGTTTTAACCTCTACTTTAGCTAACTTAGGAGTAAATACCTTTACCTTAATTAATATAAAGTGCGCTATAAAACTGGCTAACTCTTTAAATGCGCCTTTAGAAGAACTGCCTAAGCTAATTCCTATTTATAGGTATAACGGACAGGTAGGACTACCTATTATAACCATCTTATAGATCTATCTCCATATTAACAGACAAAGGCAGTATAACATCCCCTTCCTTATTATGGACCTTAGAAGGCATAATATAATCTTAGGAAGAAAATAGCTAGCCTATTTAGGCTTATAGCTCAATATACAAAATAGACAGCTTATTTAGCCTAAAAATATACCCCTAACACCTTCCTTGATAAAAGAAATTAGTATTATAATAGAGAACCTTATTCAGCTATAGATAAACACCATTTACTAGGCCGACGCTATATATAGGAACTAGGCTTTTAAAAAGGACGTATAGCTTAGCCTATAACGGATCTATATACTACGCCGCCCCTAGACTATCTATGTTATACCACCCGCACTAAAGATTAAAAAAGTTAGTAAAAAGCTAGCGGAGCTCCCTGTAGGGAACTTAGGCCCTATATAGCTATAAATAATAGTAAGGAGTATTGGACGCTATACTAAATATATAGACCAGAAGGACAACTTATAGAAAATGGAACGTGAGCTAAGGAAGATTATAAACCCTATGCTATAAAATATAGCCTAATAAAAGTCTGTAAAGAAACTTACGGACCTTCCCCTAGTTAATATCTACTATATTAGCGCCGTAGGATTCTACCGGAACTTGGTTTAACCTAATACTATTGCCTTTATTACTAGCTTATATAAAATTAATTAAATAATTAAGGAAAAGGAAAGTAAGCTTATAGATAAGGAGCTGGTAGAATAGAAACTATCCCATTAATACTGGAAATTTAAGGACGTATTCTCTAAGGCAGTGTCTAATATGCTCCCGCCTTACTAACCGTATAACTATAAGATTAAGATTAAGCTAGATAAGGAAAACATACTTAGCTACAGCCCCCTTTGTTAGCAGTCTACTGCCGAGTTATAGGCTATAAAGCAGTACCTTATTAATAACCTAAATAAGGGCTTTATTAAGCCTAGTTAAGCCCCTCTTAACTTACCTATTCTCTTTACTAAAAAGCTAAATAGAGGACTTTGTTTCTATATAGACTACTGCAAACTTAATAATATAACCCACAAGAACCGCTACCCACTGCCTTTACTTAATAAGACTTTAACCTAAATAAGTAGAGCTAAGATTTTTACTAAGCTTAATATCTGTTAGGCCTTCTACCAGATAAGCATAGACCCTAAATTAGAAGACTTTACTATATTTTGGACCTATTATAGAACATATAAATATAAAGTACTTCCTTTTAGACTAACTAATAGACTGGTTACGTACTAGCAATACATAAATAATACACTCTTTAACTACCTTAATAACTTCTATACGGCCTACCTAGACAATATTATAATCTACTTTAAGAATAAGTTAGAATATAAGGAGCATATTTATAAAGTCCTATAACGGCTCCGCGAGGCCGGCCTCCAGGCCAATATTAGGAAATTAGAATTTAGTATTAAGCGTATAAAGTACCTAGGGTTTATTATTAGTATAGACGGAATCAAGGCAGCCCTAGAAAAGACGGCTATAATTAACTAATAGGTAGCCCTAAGGACTGTAAAGGGGGTATAATTATTCCTAGGGTTCTATAACTTCTACTAATGCTTTATTAAGAACTATAGTAGGATTACCCGGCTCTTAAGCCTATTTACCTATAAGGACCGGCCTTTTTACTTTAACACCGTATATAGGCAGGCCTTTAATAAGCCTAAAAAACAACTAGTCTCTACTCCCTTATTTGCCTACTTTAACCTAGAACGGCCCTTAATACTAGATACTAATGCCTTAGATGGTATTATAGCTAGCGTTTACTTCCAAAAGTAGATAGACGGAGAATGGCACCCTATTGCTTACTATTTAAAGACTATAGTAGATGCTAAGCTAAACTACCACATCCATGATAAAGAAATGCTGGCTATTATCTCTAGCTTTTAGCACTGGCATATATAGTTAAAAGGGACCCCCAAGCCTATTTAGGTAGTCTCTAATTATAAGGCCTTAGAATATTTTATAATAATAAAGGCCCTTACGGCCCGGTAGGCACGCTAGGCGGATATTCTATCCCAGTTTAACTTCCTAATTATATACTAGCTAGGCGCTATAAATTGTACAGACGCCCTTATAAGGTATAGATAGGACTTAAATAACTAAATAGCTATAAAGATCTTATTATAAACCCAGATATTATTACGACTAGAGTACCTTAACCTTTAAATATAGGCAGAACTAAATACAGACCCTTTAGACGCTAAGATATGTCCTATTAACTCCACGGAACTTAACCTTATTAATAAACTGCTATAGGCAAACCGTACGGCCCCTTCTTTATAGAAGTACCGCAAAAAGGTAAAGAATATTACTAGCCTATAGTCCCTTAAAAACGGACTGCTTAAGCACCGGGAACGGCTAGTAGTAATAGAGGAATAGAATTTATGGACCTAGCTTATCGCTAAAGTATATACCTAGGTCTCTACAGCCAACCCTAGAAAAAATAAAACTCGCAGAATTATTAGCGACTGCTACTACTAGCCTAGAATGGTTATAGATATTAACCGCTATATATAGAACTATAACGACTGCTGTAGGTTTATAATTCTATAAAATAAGACCCTAAGGCTATTAAAGCCACTCCCAATACCAGAACGCCCCTAGCAGTATATCTTTATAGACTTCTATAAATTACCTATAGACAGCGACGGATATAATATGGTTATAATTTTAGTTAACCGCTTTGGCAAGCGTCTGTTTATAATCCCCTATTATAAAAATATTGGTACTAAAGAAGCGGCCTAACTGTATATCTATTATGTCTATCAAATTTACGGACTACTAGATACTATTATATCCAATTATAGGCCGTAGTTTATATTAGCCTTCTAAAACGAGTTTACCTAGATCCTAGGCATTAGGCTAAAGCTCTCTATAGTATACCACCCCTAGATAAATAGTTAGACGGAGATTATAAATTAATACTTAGACTAGAGACTTCGGCTCTTTATTAACTACTTTTAGGATAACTAGAGCGAACTACTACCTATAATAGACTACGCCCAGGTAACCCTACCCTATAACTCTACGGGGTTTATACCTATTTAGCTAAAAATGGGATACTTACTCCATATAAGCTTTGACTGGAAGAGAGTGGAAGGACTACAGACTATACGCGAAAAACTATCTTATAAGGAAGCATAGTAGTATACTAGACGCTTAGAAAAAGTATAGATAGTAGCCTATAAGAACCTAGAGAAGGCCTAGAAATTAATAAAATAGTAGGCAAATAAGTATAGGCGCGAGCCTAACTTTACCATAGGCGATAGGGTCTAGGTTATAATAAAGAACTAAAAGACAGAACGGCCTAGCCGTAAGCTAGACTATAAGATAGTAGGACCATATAAGATTTTTAATAAAGAAGACAACTTATATAAGGTTAAACTCCCAGACTTAATTAAAGTCTACCCTATTTTCTTACTAGATAAGCTATGGAAAGCTATAAATAACCTATTACCTAGATAAAAGAATAAGCCTCTACTGCTAATTTAAGTTAATGGCGATAATAAATGGGAAGTTAATAAAATACTAGCCTATAAACTAGTGCAAGGAGCGCTAAAATACTATATCTAATAGAAAGGTTACAATCTAGACCTAACCTGGTACCCTACCTGGAACTTTATAGGTTACCCCTAGAAGCTTAAAGAGTTTTATAACTAATACCCTAACAAGCTAGGACCCCTAATATATCAAGATAAGTAGATAGAGTACTAGTATAGCGAAGATAATAAGCTACCTATTAAGCATAAAGATAAAAATACCCTATAGATATAATATGGATATATAAAGCCTAAGGGCAGGCTTTTTAGAGGGGGGGGATAATATTACGGCGCTAGTGGAAAATGGTGGATTGTAGTAGTAGATTGTGGTGGACAATCACAGACAGTTTCTTACTGTTTTAGATAGTTATAGTTACATAACCAGACGATTATATAAAACCTCAAGCGGCGCTACCCTTCTTTTCTTTTCCTTTCTCTAGCTTTAGATCCTTGTTTATAGACAATCCAATTATATAGGCTTGCATGCGTCCTTCTTACTATGCTTATGTCTTAATTGACTAAGTCGCTAACAATACGGCAGATTGCCGTAAATTGCTATTAGATTGCTATTTTGTGGTCAGTCTTTAGTTGCTTAGTTAGTGGAAATTGGTAAATATATATTAGGTATTATAGGGGTATCCTATAATAGATCTATTCTAATTTTACTCCTACTATCTCTAATATTCTAACCCTAACTATAGCTTTAACTAGTACTATGCTAGGTATATACTAAAAAGTCGCTATTTAGGCGCTTATAGTAATATTAGCCTTTAATGGCTTTATTGCCTATACTATTAATATTTCCTATAATTTTATAGTGTTTTTAATATATTTAAGCCTATCTTCTACCGCGTTTTAGTTTTTCCATCTAAAGCTCCTAGGCGATTTAGCCTGCATATTAAGCCATCCATACTACCTTTATAGGTAGGTATTTATCTTCTCTCTTCCCTAAATCTTCCTTAATATCTTTTAAAAAGTTTATAAGTTTTTGCTATCTCTAGTCGTTACTCTTTAGTTATTGTGGTTACGTGGCCCCCTATTAGGTTTAATGTGGTATTATAATTTTCTATATAGTGTCTACCCTTTAAGTCTACTACGATCCTTTTAAATCGTGTAGGCTTTCCGGTTATACTATATATATTAATTTTAGGGTATAATATACTGTAGATTTAATTAGAGATGGTTATTTCTTTATTTAAGAATTAGTAGGCTTATTTTACTACTATAGCGGCTTCTTAAAAAATTGGATATGTATATATATATATTATTATTATTATTTATTGCTTAACGTCCGATTTGGATCCTTGTTGGGCCCACGCGGACTACTCCTTATATACATATAGGGAGAAAACTCTATTTAAGAAAACCCTATAATCCGTCTCCCCGCCTTTTAGGGCTCGCTTATAAGTCGCCTGCGAGTTACTAGTGGTGCTCTACTACCTTACTTTTTGACCTCCTTAGGAACTACTGCTGCCGTAACAAACCTATAGACGCGCTAGTATTATACACTATACTCTACTCCTATAGAATTATTAGGGGGCGCCTATTACTCGCCCCTTTGCCTTCTATTGCTATTTCCTTTGTAACCCGGAACTAGTCTAGCATATTTTGGCTAATAAGCCACTGGGTAGCCGCCTTAAGGCCTTTCTATATTAAGAGTAGTGTATTATAGTTTTCTGTACTAGCTGCTGAGAGCATTACTTTTTAGCTAGTGCGTAAGGGGCATAACAGTATTACGTATTTTAGTGTCTGTTTTAGCCAGCTATATTTGCACCTTAGGCTACTTACTAGGACACCTACCTAGTAAAGCTAATCTTTTAGTCCTATTATTCCTGTCCTTAAGAGTGTTGCTATTATATTTTCTGCCTTTGTTAGGCCCTCTTAGAGCCCTTAGGTATTTACCCCCTATAATATTACCTATACTACGGCTTGGGTTCCCCTTGCCTAAGTCTACCTCTGTACCTTTAACTCCTATTTATCTCTCCAGCGTCGGTCCAACTAGTATTGTATTGCGGTAGATAGTTTTCCAGTATTCTTTTATACTCTATTTTGGCTCCTTTTTCTCCCTTACTGTTGTTTTTGCTGGCCTCTTACGCGTCTCCCTTTCTCCTCTATATAGGCCTGGGCCCTAGCGCCGTATTATTCTTCTTTTACTTTTTCCACCTGTTTTCCTAATATATCTTCCCTACTTTGGGGTTGTTGGTTCCTTCTCCTATAGGGCACCCTAGGGTCCCTCCATAGTTTGTTTAGGCGTGTCTTAATATACTTTATAATGTTAGAGTTGCGTTCCTTTACACCCTTTATATTACATTGGCTTTAATATATAGTTATAGGGGGGGAATATTGGCTTCCTTCTTAAGCAGTGCTGTGGCTATTCGCTTATACCCGCCTGTTATACTCCTAAGGCAGGCTGTTTGGACCTTTTGGAGTAGTTTAAGGAGTAATTTAGGGGGGCCTTTTTTAGTTTCTCTAGTGGCCTAAATGCTAGATCTATACGTTATGGTTAGCCGGACAACTGCTGTATATAGTAGGCGTGACCTCTGGAAGCATGGACCCTATATAGAATTAACAATCCTGGATATGGCGATATACTATACTTGGCCCTTACGGGCCGCTTATGCCGCATATACGCTCTACTGGAGCTTACTATTTACCTACACTCCTAATACCCTTAGGCCTTAAACCGGTTAACCCCCAAAGCCTTAGATATAGATTGTATGCTAAAGATCTATAGATTGGTTACGTTTTCTTATAAAATAGATTAGCTGGTATTTCTCTAATAAAAATTAGACTCTATGTCATCTTACCTATTCTATATAGGTGTTATAGGCTTTCTCTAGTGTCCTGTAGTTCTCTGCGGCTGTTGGCCCATATATAATTAGGTTTGTGTTATTAACAAAGCCTATCCCCTGGGTCGCCCCTTCCTTAAAGGTATTAAGCAGGTTACTTATAAAGAAGAGGAAGAGTATAGGCGACAGAGGTGATTCTTATAGTATTTCTATTATAACTGCAATAGGGGGGCTCTAGTATTCACTAAAGACCAATAATATTTCTTTCTGGCCTATAAATTCTTGAATAAATTAAATGATCTATTCTGGGAAGCCCTTTGCCCTAAGGATGTATAGGAGACGCTTATAAGGTACATTGTCGTAGGCGCCGCTAATATTTAGGCTAAGTATTAATACTACAAAGTCCTTTTACATAGCCCATGTAGTTTTAATGGTAGTAGCGAGTAGTGTAAGTGCTAATAGCGTTAAGCGATTCTTTCTTGCCCCTATTTGGCTTTGTAGTAGTAGGGCGTATTCCTCTGCCGTATCTGCTATATGGTCCGCTATAACCTTTTCTAAGATCTTGCTTAGGGTATTTTCTAAGGCAATAGGGCGGTAGCTTCCTGGGATTAAGTAGTCTGCTTTACCTTCTTTTTATAAGACAATCGTCGTCATAGATCTTCCAAGTCGCGGGTAATAGCCTATTGCAAAGTATACTCTGGCTACGTCTGCAAGCTAAGGTGCTATAAGTGGTCTATAGGTCTTTAGGGCTTTATTTAAGATCCCATCTGGTCCTAGTGCTATGTTATTTAAGAGGCGGCTAATGGTTCTGGCTATTTCTTTAGTTGTTATGTCGCTGTTGACCCTTAGGCAAGTTACTAGTGTTTCACTAGTAATATTGCTAAGGTCTGCTAGAGCTGGTTAAGGGAAAAAATTTTCTATAAGGATCTTTGCCTTCTTATTATTATTGCTTATGGCCTATAGTTCGCCTGCTCTTTATAGGGGTAGTAGGTATAGATCTTCTACTAGGCGTCCCACCTTTTTCTTTACCTATTTTGCTATGGTCCAAAGGCCCTTATTATAGGGGAGACTCAGGTTAGTAGTATGTTCATTTATAAACTATTTCTAGTTATTCCTTGCTTCTTTTCTTAGGGTATTCTTTAGCTGGTTTCTTGTGTCTTTATATTATCTCTTGTCCTTAGAATTGTGGCTGCTTGTGTATTTCCTCCTTGCTCGTCGTTGGCCGGCTATAAGGGCCGCGCACTATGTGGACCATACGTGTCGCGCGTAGGGGCCCGGTTTTGAAACTAGGTAGTGCTCTTTCAGCCCGCTTTTAATTGCTGCCTGGATCCTTTCTAGTCTTTAATTAATTTCCTTAGGGGTAGCCAATAAGCCTCGCTTATTTGGTATTGGGTGGATTTCTTCTAGGTCTTAAAGTTGTTGTTTAATTGTATTAAGGAAGCTATCTACGTTAAGCTTCCTTATTGCATATCTTTTACTATTTGGTTGCGCCTTGATGTCCAGATCTAGTTGTATCTGGAATGTATATATATATAATATGGTTTATAATAAAATACTACTTTTTTAAGTTTAAATCTAATATGGGTATATTGTTGTATTTTAAATTCTTTTATTATAAATTTGTAGTTTTAATAGTTAATAAGTTATATTTAAGTTTTTATAGAAGGTTATTAGAAGGTTATTAAGATATAAATAGTATAAAAAGGTATATTTTAGTAAGAAAAACTACATAAGAGGTAATACTATATAAAAAGTAGTCTAAATTTCTACTCTTTTTAAAAATATTATAGTATAATTAGAAGTTTTTTTAAGCTTTAATACTTTAATAAATCTAATATAGCCTTAATTAGGGTTATATTGGTAGAGATAAAAATAATTAAAATCTTAATAATTCCTATATAAGCGATCGTTATACAAGGGCGATTATTAGGCACTTAGTTATAATATTCCTTAGTATAATAAGAAGGATAATAATAAGCCGTAGCTAAAGCCAAAGAAGCTACAGAAGAAGTATACTCCTTTTGAGAAGGCAGTAGTAGTTAAGAGCGCTACTAGAGCTACTTTTACTGCTATTTTCGCTCCATAAGATACTCGCGAACTACCTAAGGAACCTAGCTAAGATCTACCTCTAGCGCCTTTAGAATAGCCTTTAATATAGCTATTAGAACTATAGTAAAATCCCTAACGCCTCCTATTGATAGAATTACTTAATAAGACATTTATTAGGCCTAAATAGCCGTATAAGTAGGTATAGGAGCTATAGTAGTAGGCTAAGTGATTAAAGAAGCTAAAGGGACAAGGTAGAAGGTGGAAGAAGTAATACTATATTATATCTATCTATCCTATGCGCTATTAAGGCGTCCAATATATATGGCATGTGCGCGAACATTAATATATAAATTAGTCTCTATTATAGAATCTATATGGCTTTGCACCGCTTTGTAAAGAAGGACCTTACTAATAAAAATACCTTAACTTAATCTAATTACGATTAACTTAATAATATAACATATTTAAGATTTATTATAATAATTGGGGGCCTTATTAATTAATATAATTTAAACTTAAAGTTTGCTAAGACTTTATTTAATCTAGAGCCTCCTTAGGCAAGGGGAACCCAAGCCGTAGCATAGGTAATGCTATGGGGGGTAAATACCCAAGGGCTCCAAGAGGGCCTAACAAAGGCAGAAAATACAATGGCAACACTCTTAAGGACAGGAATAATAGGACTAAAAGATTAGCTTTACTGGGTGGGTGTCCTAGTAGGTAGCCCAAGATGCGAATATAGCTGGCCAAGACAGACACCAAAATATATAATACTGTTATGCCCCTTACGCACCGGCCGAGAAGCAATGCTCTTAGCAGCTGGCATAGAAAACTATAATACACTACTCTTAACACAGAAAGGCCTTAAGGCGGCTACCTGGTGGCTTATTAGCTAAAATATGCTAGACCAGTTCTAGGTTGCAAAGGAAATAGTAATAAAAGGCAAAGGGGCGAGTAATAGGCGCCCCCTAATAACTCTACAGGAGTAGAGTATAGTGTGTAATACTAGCGCGTCCATAGGTTTATTACAGCAGCAGTAGTTCCCAAGGAGGTTAAAAAGTAAGGTAGTAGAGCACTACTGGTAACTCGCAGGTAACTTATAAGCGAGCCCCAAAAGGCGGGGAGATGGATTACAGGGTTTTCTTAAATAGAGTTTTCTCCCCATATATATATAAGGAGTAGTCCGCGTGGGCCCAACAGGGATCCAAATTGGACGTTAAGCAATGAATAATAATAATAATCTAGAGCCTCTAGTTAGCTTGTCTACTTAAACGCCTATCTTAATAGCGCATGGGATACTACTTAGGTATTAATTATAATATTATTTATTTATACTTTCTTATATTAGAGAGACCCTAAACCTCTAAACCTTCTTCCTAATTAGGACTCCAAGCTTACTTATATGGCGTTTTAGGTGGCGTTTTAGTGGCGTAGGGGGGCCAGGAACTCTTTACCGCTGCCTCCATAGAATGCGTTAGCCCCTGCTTGGCGTGGCACTAACAATATTTCGGCCTAATACTTAGTACGCACCTTGATCTTCAAGCGGAGACGCCAACTTCGCTAAGCCCTTACAGGAATCTTCATACGACCACTTTATCTCCTTACCTCACCTACGTAAAATTGATTCGCTCTTTCTCTAAGTAATGTTTCTCAGACTCCGTGTCATTCTATACGCGACATTTTGTAATGTTTTTCTGGCCTCAGCCGACTTTAAGTCCACTTGCCTCTCTTTTCAACCTAAGGAATACTTTCCTAATAGCACTTTGAAGATCATAGAGTACGTCCCCGCAGGTACGAACCTTACATTTCCTGGAAATAACCCGTCATGCGCTCGACCGAGTCAGGTCGTACTCGCAGATATCTGCCGCGTGGCTTTGAGCATCCCAACATCGAATAGAAGCAGTATAATTTTTGAGATATGGCTTCCTGAAAACTGGACCGGAAGATTTCTCGGCACTGGAAATGGTGGTATTGATGGGTGCATCAAGTATGAGGACATGGCCTACACTACCCAGTACGGCTTCGCCACTACGGGATCGAACAACGGCCACAACGGCACGGGCGGACTTGCTTTTTATCAGAATCTGGAAGTTGTGACGGATTTTTCATGGAGGTCACTACATACAACCGTTGTTACTGGGAAGCAGCTCCTGAAAAGTTTCTATGGAAAAAGTCACACGAAGAGTTATTATCTTGGCTGCTCGGGTGGAGGCCGCCAAGGCATCCAAGCCGCGGAGATGTTCCCTGAAGATTATGATGGCATTATCGCTGGTTGTCCAGGCATTAACTTCAACTATCTTTCGTCTTGGAGGGCCAGCTTCTACCCAATCACTGGTCCCTTAAACACTTCTGATTTCATCGAATCAGAGACGTGGACCAGCCTCATTCACAGCGAGATATTACGCCAATGCGACAGCCTTGATGGAGTTATTGATGGTATCATTGAAGATCCCACCCTTTGCAATTTCCACCCAGAATCATTGATCTGCTCGACCTCAAACAGCACAGACTGCCTCACTCCAGCTCAAGTCCAGGTTGTACGCAAAGTATACAGCCCTCTTTACGGCAACCAAAGTCAATTGATATACCCTGGCCTCCAACCTGGTGCCGAAGTAATGGCTGTGCAGAGGCTCCTTGCAGGGGAACCGTTCAGTTACTCGGAGGATTGGTTCCGCTATGTTGTCTTCGAAAATTCTTCCTGGGACCCTCTAACCTTCGACATTAATGACGCGTTTATCACTGAACGGATGAATCCCTCGAATGTTCGAACCTGGCCTTCAAGCCTGGAACCATTCCGTGGTCGCGGCGGAAGGTTGATCGCGTACCATGGAGGTCAAGATAATCAGATCACGGGAACCAATACCGAACGTTTCTACAACCACCTCTCAGTGGGGATGAGTTCTCCATCCGGAGATCTAGACACTTGGTTCCGTTTTTTCCGCATCCCTGGGATGTTTCACTGCAATGGCGGTCCAGGGGCATGGTCCTTCGGCCAAGGAGCAACCGCAGCTACGGGAATTTCGTTTCATCCAGATGTCAACATATTGGCGGCTATCGTGCAGTGGGTGGAAAATGGTACCGCGCCGGAGACTGTTACAGGAACCAAATTCATTAATGATACTGTTGAAATGGGGGAAGCGTATCAGCATAGACATTGCAGGTAACAGGGTTATTTCAATGGAAAAGATTCAGGCGCTAACTCCACGCTAGATATCCATACCGGAGTACTTACATTAACGGACCGCCTGCTGACCTGAGTAGCTGGATCTGCATCAAATAAATTAACCTAACATCGTGTGGTCGGAAGCATTTCTGCAAGGTCTTAATATCTGTAATAACCGTCCGACATTCTTAGGTAATCCTTCCACCCGGTGCTTTTATCAATATTCAATATCAGTATAAGGCCGTATTGATATTAATATTAAATAGTAATTCAATATTGAAAAGATATTGAATATTGAATATAGTACAGTCTTGGCATGGTGTTTTAATTAAAAGTATGCTCTACGCCCCCGGGCTCTGGTAGAGCTTTAAAATAGCTGCTCTCTCGCCACTGCTCTCCCACCACTATCGTCACCTTCGTAATCCTTGGCGTGCTGTAGCAGATATTGGCTGCTCTCTAGATTCTGCCAAGAGCTCGAAAGCCCCTCGTACTACCGTCGCTATAAGTATTCCCCCCCCCCACGGTAATATTACTTTGTGGCCAGCCCTTCAAGCACTCCGTACGCTTAACACTCGTACTCCCTAATAATATGCGGTCCCATTAAAAGCCCCTACAGTAGCAGAATACGCCCACCAATTATCTAATAAAGAAATAACCATCTCCAATCAAATCTACGGCACATTATACCCTAGAACTAATGTATACAGCGTAGCTAGAAAGCCTACGCGACACGGGAGGATCGCAGCAAACCTAAAGGGTGGACGCTGCATGGAAAATTGCGACACTATAATAACTATAAAGCAGCGACTGGAAATAGCAGAAATTTATAGACCTTCTAAAAAACCTTAAAGAAGATTTAGAGAAGGGGGAGGACAAATAGCTATATATAGGGGTAGCGCGGGTAGTATAACAAGTAGGCTAAATCGCCTAAAAGCTTTAGATAAAGTATAATAGGAACTAAAACGCGGTAGAAAATAGGCTTAAATATATTAAGGACGCTATAAAATTATAGGGAATACTAATAGTATAGACAGTAAAGCTATTATAGGCTAATATCGCTATAAGCACCTAACTAGCAACCCTAGCGCCTACCTAGTATAGTACTAGTTAAAGCTATAGTTAGGGTTAAAATACTAGAGGTAGTAAAAACGAAACTAAAATAGATTTATATATTAATTAAAGTATATATACTAAGAGTAGTAGTAGTAAGGGTTCTATAAAGCGGCGATATAAAGGGTGTACTTTTTAACTGGTAGGTAAATGACTAAAATATTACTTAGGGAGATACCCTCAAATATAAGACCTTCTATTAAAATTACCTAGTTAAAGTAATTGGGATACCCCTTAATATATAAGTGGAAAGTAGGTAAGGCGCTATAAATATATAACTTATCTAAAAGATTATAGAGGCTCCTAAAAAACTAGTCATAGGGATTATTATAACTAGAGTTATATAGCCAAATAAAGAACGTATAATATATATAGGGAAATTACTTATGTTTTTAAAAGTTAAAATACGCCGTATATTAATAATTAGCATACTGTTAAAATCACAGTAGGGGGGTTTTGGTTTCAATCGATTTCTTCTTTTTTTCTTCTTCCTACTTCTACAGATAGAATTTGATGGATCTCCTAAGCTCGCTTAGCTCACATGGTCAACCCAATTGGTTACAAGCAACCGTGTCTACTATATTATAGAACCTTATTTAGATACATACTAACCTAAGTAATATAGGCATTATTAGCCTATAAGGAAGTAGTTATAAATAGCCTTTAATATAAAGCCCGGCTATACTATTATAAAGTCTAAGTCTAATAATATTTTAGATACTAATAGTGAGGATATACCTAAAGCGTATATAGAAGGTAGGTAAGGTATAAAGAGTATACTAATACCTATAACACTAAGGACTGCCCTAAGGATAAGAAAGCTAGATATATAAATTACGGTAAAGAATATAGAGTATAGTAAAAAATAGAGTATAAAACCTACTAGGTATCCCTAAAAGCTACTAAGATAAAATAAGCCTAGCTATATTAGATTATAGCTACACTATAAGGAAACTTATATACGGAGAAAAAGATAAGTAGTATAAATAATAATAGGTGGATAATTATATAATAGAGGAGATTTAGGGTACCAACTTAAGTAGGAGTAGTATTTACCTGACTAGCAGTAAAATAAAACGTAAAACGGCTATAAGGCAGTACTAACGCTACTAAAGGCTCGTTCTAGTAGAGAATTCTAATTATAGCTACCTAAATAAGACGCCCTAAATAAAAAGGAAAGACGCTTATAAGTTACTAGATAAGTTATAAAAGGGTTAATAATAATATAATATAACTATGGATACTTAAACTATAGAGCAATACATCCCTTATTTAATAGCCTAGACTTAGAAAAATACTAAATAATAGCCCTATAGGAACTAGTATATAATAAGCGAACCTGTAAAATATACTAACTAAAAAGTTACTGCCTTCTATATAAACTAGACCTAGCTACCTATATATACTTCCTAATTAGCTAATATATTAATATATAGACGTAAAGTGTTACGGGACACCTCTATAATACCTTATACACATCTACCTATTTCTACTGACGCAGCAAGAAGAGACCGACCGCGAGACAGCAATTTGCTAGCAATCTATAGCAATCTGACGGCAATCTGCCGCATTTTACCATATTCTACTAAGTCTACCAAATCCTGCCAAGTTCTGCTAGGACCGCTCCTTAAATCCTATTCTACTCTATGTACGTATTAACTAAGCAACTAAACTAATAATATATACCCTTTCTTCCCGTTTTCTTACCTTCTTTCTTTATGTAACGTCTTAACCTTATTATACAGTTTATATACATAGCTTAATAATATCTACTTCGCTATATATTATTACCACTTATACTTACTCTATAACACTATGTTGCGTTAAAACCTACACTCTGCCCCGCCCTATTTAAAATATAGGACGACCTTAAAGCCCCTATAACGGCCGCTAACATTATATCCGCACTCTAGGAATAATTAGCAGATATATAAAAGTCCTTTATAGACGCCCTTATATAAAACTAAGCTGCTATAGCTTAACAGCAAGCTAGATAAGAAGCATAGTACTAGAAAACAATTAAGGCCCTCTAAGAAAAAATCCGCACCCTTAAGACGCCTACGCTAAGCCCTTAAGACTAATCGCTATTACTAGAAGCCAATACGCGGAACGCGAGCCCTAAACTAGCAATAGTTATCCCACTAGTAGAACTAACTACTATGTTATAACAATCTAAAAAACTACTAGACCCTCTAGTATTTATTAGCAAATAATAAGAGCTTTGGTTATTCTTAAGCCGGCTTAAGAATAAGCTAACTAGTAATACTAACTGTTACCTAACTAAAGCTAATTAACTCTACTACGCCTTAAGTTAACTAGGAGGGGACGCAGCTAACCTTATTAAACCTCTTTAGCCGAACTTAGTACAAAGCTTAGTTATACTCTTATATATAGTAACCTAAACCGCTAAGCTACCGCTTAAAGGAAGATAAACTATATAACTTAAAAAAAGAAAAGTTTCCTAGTATACTTCTTTAAATTTAATTGCTATGCAAAGGAAACAGGCTAGAATAACTCCGCACTAATTAACAGCCTTATTAAATCTCTAAACCCTAAACTAAAAACCTCCCTAACTAGTATAGACCTACTAGGAGCCCTTAACGCCTATGCAAATGTTATTAATAAACGGTATAATAATATACTACGCCTAATACCGAAGCCCGCTCCTTAATATAATATAATAACCCTATAAATATTTATTAAGTTATTATCCTAGCCCAAGCACCCTAATGCCATAGATATTAATACTAGGATCCTAGGATACGCCCTACTAGGGTCCTCTAAATAAGAATAACGCACTAAGCTAGGCCTCTACTTTAAATGTGGAAGTAGCTCCTACCTCTCTAACTACTACTCCGCCCCCTTCTAAAAAGATCTATAAATAGTTAACGCTAGCAGCTATTTACCACACCAATCTTCTAGCTACTAGCCCTAATCTTTATCTGGCTCCAACTCTATATCTAGTAAGCACCACTTATAAGGATAAAGTTATAACCGACGTTCTATAGAAACCCCTTCCCACTTATCACTAAAAGGTATATCCTAGAGTTAAGTCGCTCTCTAGGATAGCTATATTATAAGATCTCGTTAAATATATTAAATATTGCAAAACCTAACTCTTAGGATTATAGTATAACTATTAACTACTATCTTTAGCAGAAAGGTTAATAGGCTAATACTTAAGTCCTAATTAATACAGGAGCTAGCGGTATAGGATTTATCAATAAGATCTTTGGGTAAGACAATAGGTTTACCCTAATACCCCTTAACCGGCATATTAATGTATTTAGATTTAATGGCAAACACACTATCTTAGGCCGTATTACTTACGTAGCGGCCCTAAAACTCCAATACCTAAACCATAAAGAATTAATTAAGCTCTTTATAACTACCCTAAGTTACCTAATAATCCTTAGATAACCCTAGATAAAGCTATATAAGGTAACCATTAATTAGGACAACCTTAAGCTTCTATTTACCGCTCCTTATTATAAGTAGAAGTGCCTTATAACTTACTACTTAGACCCTAAACTAAATTCTAGAAAATCCACTAGGATCTACCAGTCTAAAATTTCTACTAACATCTACCCTATACCTAAAAAGTCCACCCAATTCCACCAACCTAAGAATTCTACTAACGTCCACTAAGAACCGGGAAATTATATTAAATTATATAAACTAACTCTAACTGCTGCACCTTAAACTAAGCAGAAGCTTAAGCTTAATATATAAAAGTACTAGAAGAACTGGTATTCTACTATAAAAAGAATACTTAAAGAACCTAAACCTAAATCTAACACTAACTCCGTACCTAACACTAAAACTAAAACTATATAAGAAACTAAGGACAATCTAAGCTTACTTAACACCTTAAACATCTATATAATTAGAGCTACTCTGTTAATATAACTTGCTAGAAAACTAGAACATATAATCTTTGCTATTATAGTAGCTAATATTAAGAAGGCCTTAGCACTAAAGAAGCACACTAACTGTATCATAAAGGTACCAGTAGAGTACTATAATTATTTAGATATATTCTTATAAAAGGAAGCTAATAAGCTACTAGAACGCCGTCCATATAATTATAAGATTATAGTTAAAGAGGGAAAATATTTTAAATTTAGACCCTTATATAAGATATCCTAAAACAAACTCTAAGTACTATAGAAGTACTTAGACAAACATCTAGACAAAGAATTTATTAGAGCAAGTTCCTCGCCTATAGCTATACTAGTAATCTTTGTTAAGAAACCTAGTAGCAGTCTACGCTTCTATATAGACTACCAAGCTTTTAATACTGTTACTATTAAGAACTAATACCTAATCCCATTAATCCAAGAGACACTAAACTAATTAAGTAAGGCTCGCTTCTATATAAAGCTTAATATTATCTACGCATTTAACCACCTCTATATTATAAAAGGAGACAAACAGCTTACTATATTTCGTACTTAATACGGATTATTTAAATACTTAGTAATGCTATTTAGCCTTATAAATGCCCTAAGTTCATTCTAACACTTTATAAATAATACCCTACGCCCATACCTAGACGTCTTTTATACTGCTTATATTAACAATATCTTAATATACAGCAATAATCTGGCTAAATACTAAAAATATATTAAACTAGTCCTATAAGCCTTACGCGGAGCTAGCCTACAATTAAATATAAATAAATGCGAGTTCTATAAAACGAAAGTCCCATACCTTAGACTTATTATTTCTATAAATGGCGTATAAATAGACCCTAAAAAAGTTAAAGTAATTATAAACTGGCAAGAACCTAAGAACATTAAGGACGTAAGGGCCTTTATAGGATTTGCCAACTTCTACTAATAGTTTATTAATAACTTCTCCGCCTTAGTTTTATCCCTTATAGCCTTAACCTAAAAAAACAAAGCCTTTATCTTTAATAAGGAATATAAGAAAGCCTTTACTTATCTAAAGGTTATATTTACTCCTATACCTATACTCTAACACTTTAACCTAGACTAAATAAGTATTATAGAAGCTAAATTATCTAATTATGTTACTAGAGGCATTCTGTCTTAATATAATAAGGAAGGAGTATTATACCCTATAGTATACTTCTTAAAACAAATAAGCCTAGCTAAATACAATTATAAGATCTATAATAAGGAATTGCTGGCTATTATTAAATACTTTAAGCAATAACAACTAGAACTAGAAGGAGCTGGATTCCTAATTAAAGTCCTTAGCAATTATAAAAACCTATAGTACTTTATAACTATAAAACAGCTAAGCCACTGTTAAGCCTACTAGTTAGAATATATATCCCGTTTCCAATTCTTAATTACATACTACCTAGGCGTTTAAGGCTAGAAGCCTAATACCTTAACCTAATATTTATAAGACGCACTAGCTTAAAAAGAAGCGCGCTCTCACTATAATTAGACCCTACTCCGCCCTAAGCTATTTAAACCCCCTGCTAAAGATCTTATAGTGCACGTCCTTAAAATAACCAATTAACCAATTAAATGGATTATAGATAACAAATATTTAAATAATAAGTTTATCTAAGAGACACTTAAGCTAATTTAAGACGGCGTTAGACACTTTAAAAAGATTTCCCTAAGTAAATATAAAGCCTATAAAGACTGCTTATATTACTAAAACCGCCTAGTTGTCTTTAATTATAAGAAGCTTAAGCTTAAGCTCCTTAAATATATATATAACCTACTAGTAGCTAGTTACCTAGGCTAAGGAAAAACCCTAGAACTACTCTAATAAGAATACTACTGGCTAAATATGTATAATATAATATAAAGGCATACCTCTAGCTGCTATACCTACTAACGAGCCAAAGCTTTATATAAGACATATAACGGCTTTTTAAAGCCATTACCTGTTCTAGACTAAAGATAAAAGGATATCTTAATTAACTTTATTATTAAGCTCCTTGTAAGTAAAGGCTATATAAACATTATAGTAGTTATAAGCCAACTATCTAAAATGAGATACTTAATCGCCTGCCCCAATATATTAATACTTGCCGTTACTTAACTATTCCTTAATTACGTATAGAAACTCTATAAACTCCCTAAAACAATTATCTCTAATAAAGGCCGCCAGTTTATCTCTATATTTTAGAAAGAACTAACTACCTAATTCTATATTAAAGCACTGTTGTCTACAGCATACTACCTAAAAATAGATAGTCAAATGGAACGTGCAAATGCTATAATAGAATAATATATTTAGATATATACGTTATATTTATAGGACAACTAAATAGACTGGCTTGTATTCGCTAAGTTTACTATAAATAACTCCGTCTTAGAAACTATAAAGGTCTTCCTATTTCTAACCAACTACAGCTAGCATCCGCAAATGGGTTTTAAACCCTTTAGTAATATTCCTTGCCTAGCTTATTAAGCCTTATAAGTTATAGAAGTAAATTAATTTATAAAGAAGATAGAAGAACTATAAAAGTTCTTTACTAATAAAATAACATGGGCCCAATCTGTCTATAAAGCCGCAGCAAATAAGAACTAAACCCTAGTACTAGCCTATTAAAGTAATAACTTTGTCTAGCTAGATATAAGAAATCTAAACACAAAATAACCTATTAAGAAACTTAATTAGAAGAACGCTGGCCCTTATAAGGTTAAAAAAATTGTCTCTCCTTATACTTACTAACTAAAGCTCCCTAATACAGTTAAAATCCACCCTATATTTTATATATCAGTTCTCTACCCTACCGCCCCTATATTAGACGCCCTGCCTAGATAGATCTAAGACCCTCCCCTACTAGTTAAAGTGGATAGTAAGGATAAGTACCTCGTTAAAAGAGTTAATAATATTAAGTATAATAAATGGAAATATAAATATATGTACCTTATAAAATAGAGAGGCTTTACTAAGCCCTTATAGACACCCGTTAACTCTATAAGACTTATATAAGCCACAAAAGACTTTTACAAACTCTACCTAGAACTACTATAGCCCTATCTTGCAGAAGCTTAAGTTTAAAGAGGGGGTACTATTATAGGACACCTCTGTAATACCTTATATATATCCACCTATTTCCACTAATACGAAGGCGGGCGGCATTGAAATTGGTCTATTTGCGTAGAACCTAAGAATACTAAAATCTCTAAGTTTTGAAAATCGCGCATTGCAACGCTACAACCCCTAAATACTATAAAGTCTAGTGAATAAAATAGAGAAGAAGCCAAAATATCCTCCGCTTGTAGTTTTATAATTATAAAATGTCGCGATTTTTTATTACGATTTTTTTTAATGCGAGGTAACGATTTTGCAGGGTCTCGCTTAGCAAAATGGACCAATTTCAATGCCGTCCGCCTTTGTATAGCAAGAAGAGACCAACCGCAAGACGGCAATCTGCCGGCAATCTATAGCAATTTAATGGCAATCTGCCGCATTCTGCTATATTCTACTAAGTCCACTAAATCCTACTAAGTTTTGCTAGGACCGCTCCTTAAATCCTATTCTGCTCTATATATATGTTAACTAAGCAACCAAACTAATAATATATATCCTTTCTTCCCGTTTCCTCACCTTCTCTCCTTATACAACGTCTTAACCTTATTATATAGTTTATATACATAGCTTAATAATATCTACTTTGCTATATATTATCACCACTTATACTCACTCCGTAATATAGAGATATTATACTATTAGCCCTAATATAGCTATATTATAAATAGCTATAAATAAGAGCTAAATTAGTATAATTTATATCTATAACCTAAGAGATAATAAACCCTAGATAACGACGTAGGAATTACTATAATAGACTATTAATATAATAAAAGGCAAGATAATAGTCCTAGAGAACTCTAATGCATACTATATAGCATAAGGAGAATAATAGGCTATAGTAGATATATAGGTAATATACTTACTTAACGAACTAGAAATGCGAGGCCTTATTTTAACTATCCTAACTAATAAATATACCTAGAAAAGAGGGATTTAAGAGAGTATAATTAACCTAATACTTATATAAAAAGTACTTATAAACCGGCTAGCGTTTTATGGATTAGAAAACACATAGGTATTAACTGCAGATTATCTACCTATATAGATAACTTTTAATATTAACGCCCTAGTGTAATAAACTCGCTAAAGATACGCTATATAAAAACTTAATAAAAAAATACTTCTAGAAAAATACTAATAGACTAGTAATAATACTAGAGGCAATACTGGAGAATTGTTATAAGATACCTTTGTAATACCTTATATACATCTACCTATTTCTACTAACTTAGTAAAAAAAGACTAACTATAAGATAGCAATCTAACGGCAATCTAATAGCAATTTATGGCAATCTAATAGCAATCTGCTGCATTCTGCTATATTCTACTAAGTTTACTAAATTCTGCTAAGTATTACTAGGACCACTACTTAAATCCTATTCTATCCCGTATATATATTAACTAAGTAACTAAGCTAATAATATATACCGTTTTTTTCCCATTTTTCTCCCTTCTTTCCCCATATAATATCTTAACTTTATTATATAGTTTATATACATAACTTAATAATATCTACTTTGCTATATATTATTATCGCTTATACTTACTCTATAATACTATATTACGTTAACCTTATATACTACTCTCTAAAATATAAGATAATTCTAAAGCCCCTATATAATTAGTTAATCTAAGAATAGGTTTGTACCGGTAATAATAAATATACCCTTAATAATTAAGAACTCTTAAGGTAAAATAATAAGGTCTAGGTGCTAAATTGCATATTACTATAATAGGAGATCCTTAAGTGGAATTATAATAATTCTATAGGTAGCTACTATAAATTTAACTATAACTCCGTTCTTATTCTTATAGACCATTTTATAAAGCTAGTACGCTACTATCTAGTGCGTAAGATAATTAATGCTATACAACTTATAAAACTTTTATTTAGAGTCTTTACGTAAATAGGGCCTCTAAATAATATTATCTTTAATAGGGGTAGTATATTTATAAGCAAGTACTAAAACACTATATGCTACTATCTCCGCGTTTAGCGTAAGCTTAGTACCGTATTTTACCTATAGATAGATAGTTAAACGAAACGCTAGAACTAGGAGCTTAAGGTATACCTATATATATTTATAAACTAGAAATAGTCTAATTGGGCCTCCTTACTTAATAAAGTAGCCTTTACCTATAACTCTAAGGTCTATACTATAATAAAGTATTCCCCTATTAAGCTTGCCTATGGCTAGCTACTAAATATTCTAGATATAGTTCTAGACGGCGTTTAAGATGCTAAGTAATGTAGGGAGGGGTCTAAGTTAATAAATATTAAACTTATAGAGATGTATTTATAATGCATATGGCTTATATATAAGGTAGTAGCGGTATTAATAATATACGCCTAATAGCTTTAGGTAAAATACTATAATCGTTACTATCTAGCTAAGTATTTCGCTGTTGGTAAACAAGTCCTACTCTCTTCTAAGAATATCTGCACAAAACGTCCTTATAAGAAGCTTAACAGTAAGTTTATAGAACTGTTTTAGACCCTAGAGCGTATAGGGCAGTAAGTATATAAGCTAGAGCTTCTATCTATTATGGCACGGCTCTATTTAGTCTTTTATATCTCCTTACTAGAGCCTTATAGGTTACGCCCTAGGTTTTAACCCCTAGCAGTAAAAGAGCTTAAGGAAGGCAGCTAGGAAGTAGAAGTAATTATTGCTTACTAGAATTATACTAGATAACTATAATACCTTATTAAGTAGCTAAAATGGCTAAATAAGTATAATAAATGGAAATATAAGGTAGAACTTAAAAATTATTAATTACTGCTAGATGAGTACCGTAAGCGGAATACCCTAGCCTTATAGCTAAAGCGTAGGCAAAAAGTAAGCGCCGCCATTAAGATTATAACCTATATAAAAGCGAAGTAGAGAATATTCTAAGGGATTAAAGAATAAATTAACGCTTATAGTAAGAACTGCGGTATATATATAGGGCAAAGCGTAATTTATTAATATTCTATATAAGCCATACTTTAACGCAACCTGGCTATGCTAGTAACTTATAGATGACTTATAGGCGAGGCCATAGCGCACGCTAGTAATAAAGCTTAATTTAGAAAGCACTCTTCCTAGACCTAGTCTGCTACTCTATACTAGCTTAGTAGATTGTTATATTTGTAACGGGACTAGCCTAGTTACAGTAGGAATGTCTTGGTAAAACACTCGACAGATAGAACTTAAAGCTTTGACCGAATTCTGCCGAATTCTGCCAGCTTAATTGACTTCTACCAAGTTCTACCAGATCAATCAAATACTACCAAAGTCCGTCCGCGTGCGTACGTGCGCACGCATTGACCAAGACCCCTAAACTGTTTAATTGCAAGATTCTCTTGTTATTCCTTTCTCTTTTTTACGCAATGTCTTGTTCCTAGCAAGAGCTATATACCCTTAGATTTAGATAGAATTTATATTATTCCTTTAAATCTTTCCTAAAGCCTCTTCGCGCCCTTATATTACGTTGTGTCTAAAATAACTATTATTAAAATGGCAAACGACCTTAAATCCCACGCGTTAACTATAAGCATTATAACCCTAGTTAGGAAACAGTTAACTATAATGCAAGAAGCCTTTATAGATGCTTTAGCTTAGTAGCGGGCTGCACTAGAAGCCCAGTATTAGTGATTAATAGAAACACTCTATAAAGAACTCCGTAATGTTAATATACTTATAATGGAGACCCTAATAGTAACACCTATAAATAAAATTAAGATAACCGTATGTAAACCTAGCCCATTAAATACAAACCCTAAACTAGTAATAGTAGCTTAACCCATACCTGTAACAAACCTAGTACTTACTGTAAAATTAGAAAAGCTTCCTAACCCTCTAATATTTGATAGAAATTAAAATAACCTATATCCCTTTGTAACTAAGCTCCGCCTTAAACTCTTAATAAACTATAACTAATACCCTACTAAAGCTAGCAAGATTAGCTATGGGATGTCTTAATTAAGCAAAGACGCTGCACGAACTATAGACCTATTTTTCTGTAATAGCACCTTTGTTAATTTTAAAATCTTTATTTCTTTATTAGAATGAACGTATAATAACGCCAGCCGCGAACACACTACTGTTACTAAACTTAAAAACCTATAATAACGGAATTGAGACTTTACCAGCTTCTTTTTGGAATTTTTAGGCCTTATTAGCAAACTGGATTGGAATAAAGCCGCTAAAGTTGCTGCTCTTTAATGAGCTATTTTGGATAAAATTAGAGCATAGTTAGTAGGCAGGGAACTGCTAAAGGACCTACCTAAATTTGCTATAATGTGTTAACGAATTAATAAGGACCTTTAATATAATAAATAAACTTGTTCTCTAAAGCTAACTATGCCTTGCGTTTAAAACTCTACGAAACCGATATATACCCCAAAGCGCGACCCTTCTCCGAAACCTATGCACAATCCTATGGACCTTAACGCCACTTAATCCTATATACCCTTAGGAACTGACAAACGAAGGACTTAAGCCATAAATAGAGAATGCTTTAGATGTAGCAGAAAAGGATATATCTAAAGGAATTACCAAACTTACCCTTTTAAAAAAGTCCGCTATAGTTCCTCCTAGTCTTTAAATTACACCCACTCCTTAAATTGCACTTATTCTTTAAGCCGTACTCGCTCCTTAACTTGCACTTATTCTATAAATTATACCCAGTCATTATAAAGCATCTTACGCTTGGCTAACTTAGAAAATGAATTGTCCTAGGGCTAAGTCGTGCCTTAGAATAAAAAGTGGAAGAGTATAAGTATCTAGGCTCTTCTAGCGCTGATACATAACATGACTCCCTTAATATACTTGGCAAAATTTAAATACTTAGAAAATGGAAGGAGGTATAAATCCTTATAGATAGTAGAGCTACTAGCATGGGCTTTATTAATACAAACTACATAAAAACCCAACGCCTAAATTTAAAGAAACTTAATAAGCCCTAAGGCCTATAAGGCTTTAACGGTAAACCCTTAATATATAGCGAATTAATGCACTACGCTCTTATGAAAATGCGGATGGGTAAATACCTTAAATACGTTTCCCTATTTATAACACCTTTAAAGCAATATAAGATAATACTTGGACATGGATAGCTAAAACGGCACAACCCTTTAATTAGCTGGGTTAAAGAAACACTAAAATTCCGCACAACCTATTGCCGAAGTTATTGTTTAAAATACTACCTGCCCTATAAACATATACAAGACTATTTAAATTTAACATAATACAAATTACCCTTACTACGAACCTTAAACCAACACAACAAAACTACAACTGCTAATTGTAGTAAAGAATACGAAGATGATATATCAAAACCCCTTGAAATTTGTATAATATAAGCTGTACCTTTTATTTTATTAGCAAGAAAATAAGACCATGAAATCTTTGCTATAATAATAGAAGACATTAAGAAGGCGCTAAAACTAAAGTAGTATATTAACCCTTAACCTCTTGTACCCAAGGAGTACCACAATCTAATTAATAAGTTTAAAAAACGATTTGCAGACTAGCTGCCCCTATATTGGGATAAACACAATTTTAAGATAGAACTTAAACCTAGTATAATACTAAAGTTTGGTCCGCTATATGGTATATTATAAGAAGAACTGCTTATAATACAATAATACCTTAATAAGCATCTAGAAAAAGAATTTATTTGCCCTAGTTAATCTCCATTCGCCTTACCCATATTATTTATTAAAAAGCTAGGAGGAGGCTTAAGATTCTATATTAATTACCAAGCCCTAAATATAATCACGATTTATAACTAATATCCAATCCCCTTAATCTAAGAGACGCTTAACCGCCTAGTAAAGGCATAATATTTTATAAAGCTTGATATAGTCGCTGCCTTCAATTAAATTTGCATCTAAGAAGGAGATGAGAAGTATATAGCCTTTTGTATATAATGGGGACTCTTTAAATACCTAGTAATGCTGTTTAGTGTAAAGAATGGTCCTAGTACGTTTTAGTAATACGTTAATAATATACTCCATAAATTCCTTAATGTATTTATTACTGCATATATTAATAATATCCTAATCTACTTGTCTTTGCTTTCTAAGCATTAAAAACACATCCGAATGGTCCTTAAACGTTTGCGAGATGCGGGTTTATAATACGATATTAAGAAATGCAAGTTCTACGCGTCTAAAGTTACGTACCTAGGCCTAATTATATCCTGTAATGGAATTAAAATGGACCCTAAAAAGGTCGCTACGATTATAAACTGGGGAAGCCCTAGTAATGTATAAGATATTTAAGGATTTCTAGGATTTGCAAATTTCTACCGCCGATTTATTAACTAGTTCTTAAAAATTGCCTAACTATTAGTAAACCTAACAAGAAAGAACATAAAATTTAAATAAACTGCTAGATGTAAATAAGCTTTTAATAACTTAAAATAACGCTTTATAACCGCTTTAATTCTTGCCCACTTTAACCCTAACCTTAAATATGTTGTTAAAACAGACTCGTCTGATTATGCCCTAGGGGGAGTGTTATCGCAATATAATAAGGACGGTGAGCTATATCCAGTAGCCTTTCTCTCTTAAAAGCTCGCCCCTGCCGAATTAAACTACGAGATATACGATAAGGAACTACTTGCAATTGTTAGATGCTTTAAACAATGGCGTCCAGAACTTAAAGGATTATTGTTTCTAATACGCGTGTTAACAGACCATAAAAACCTGCAGTACTTTATAACTATAAAGCAGTTAATGCAGCGCTAAATTTATTAGGCTAAATACCTCTTATAATTTGACTTTAAGATTATATACTAACCGGGCAAACTTAATCAGAAGCCTAATATATTAATATAATAATTATAAGATTTACCTATAAACGCCTTAGATAAACGGATTATAAATTAATTATAGATCTTATTACCCCCTAAATGCTTTAAGAAACTATGTCTTATGTTCCTAAATATAGAACTTAATAGAAACGAATTAGAAATTAATAAATAGGAAATAGAAATTAATAAGCTAATGGAATATAAATATAAGAATGACATATAGATAGCAGATATAATAAAAGCGATTTAAACAGGAAAACGACAGTATAAAGATATTATACTCGCTAAATGCGAAATTTGTAACGATTGACTATACTACTAATAGAAGATAGTAGTTCCGAATTCCAAACCCTAACAATTTAAGATACTTGAATTTGTACACAATTCCCCTATAGTAGGATATCCTGGCTGTGCGAAGACTTATAAGATTATTTAACGAGTATACTACTAGCCTATAATGCACAACTACGTATGAAAATACGTTTAAGCCTACAGAACGTGCGTGCGTAGGAAGACCTCTTATGTAAAGAAGTAAGGAGTACTTCAACCGTTGCCAATTCCAATGTAAAGATAGCGAGATATCTTAATTAACTTTATAGTTGACTTGCCTAACAGTAACAGGTTTATAAATGTTATAGTAGTTGTTAACTGTCTTATAAAAATGTAATATATGATTCCTATGGACTTAATTAATACGATATTAGTAGCTAAATGTTTTGTTAAGCACGTCTTTAAGCTATACGGACTTCCTAATTTAATAATATCTAACTATAGAAGCTAGTTTGTTTTAGATTTCTAGTAAGCTCTATATAAACAATTGAGTATTTAAATATAACTCTTAACTGTATTTTATCTGGAGATAGATAGTTAAACTGAAATTGCGAACGCGATTATAGAATAATACCTATAAATATACTGCTTCTACCTGCAAGATAACTGGGAAAAATGGCTGCCTTTAGCTAAGTTTACTGCGAATAATATAATAAACGTATTAATAGGCATAACGCCGTTCTACGCAACCTACAGACAAGACCCCTAACTTGGATTTAAACTATGACCTAAAATTAACACAATAGGACCTATAATTAAATGGATTTAGTTAATTAATATACACAACTTTACTGATTAAATAAAGCAGTTAATAAAACTATTATAAAGTAAATTAATGTACGCTTAAATGGTATAGGAATAGCATGCAAATAAAGGATAAGCCCCCGCATGGGACTTTAAGGAAGGTGATATAGTTTACCTAAATATACAAAACCTAAAGACTTAACGGCCCTTAAAGAAACTTAATTGGAAGTTTATAGGCCTATACTAAATTAAGAAGAAATTGAGCCTATATGCTTATAAGCTCGAACTGTTAATTGAGATGAAAATACATTTAATGTTTTATATAAGCTTGCTGCAACCCTTAAAAGACAAACCTATAACTTGCGAAGTGCTGCCGCTACCTCTCGTAATTATTAATAACGGTAATAGTTCTTACTTTATTGACTTAATTAATAATATGCGATAGAAAACATAATCTAAATAATTTAAACTTCTTATTAAGTAGGAAGGATACGAAACACAAACCTAGGAGCTTTATAAGTAAGTTAAAACCGATGCGCCTTCCCTAGTAAAAGAATTCCATAAGGACTATCCTTTGCGGCTTGCTCTAGCTGGATGGATATAATATAAAGGCAAACGACTACTACCTAACATGAATATATAAAACATGATAGCAGGAAACTTAAAATTAAAAAGAGCTTAAAGAATACCATAACGCTTATAACACGGTTATATAACGCGTAAGATATTAAGGAACTTTAACTAGTAGTTAAAGTTGTCTAATTAGTTAGATTTGCCTTGCCAAGACCTACTACAAAGATGTTAGTTTAGCTTACCGCTTTTACTAAACTAATAGCGATTTTCTATCCTGGGGATGGAAAATCCTAATTGGTCTGTTTAATAATTAGAACTGGTAAAACTCTATACCGCCACCTAATGTAAAATACAATATAATAAAATTATATTATTTTGGACCTTCGGCTAAAGGGGGGGTACTATAATAGGACTAGCCTAGTTACAGTAGGAATGTCTTAGTAAAACACTTAATAGATAGAACTTAAAGCTTTAATTAAATTCTACCAAATTCTGCTAGCTTAATTGACTTCTGCTAAGTTCTGCTAGATTAATTAAATACTACTAAAGTCCGTCTGCATGTATATATGCGCACGCATTGACTAAGACCCCTAAACTATTTAATTGCAAGATTCTCTTATTATTCCTTTCTCTTCTTTACGCAACGTTTTGTTCCTAGTAAGAGTGTAACGGAACCTTATAGCAGGAACTACGGTGGGTTCTATTATTGGGCTGGGTATGTAGGTAAGAATAAAACAACAACATAATAATAACTAGTGGAGTGGTTGCCTAATAGATTAACTCTAATTGTATTCTAAGATTCACTACAAGAAGAGAACTATTTACGGTAGGGACTGAGGTCCTTTAAATACACAACTATACTCCTAAGAAATCCTCTCTTATACGTAAGGTACGTGTTGTCTATGTTAAATATAACGTCCCTCTCATTTAACGCAGTTAATGTGTTTAATACTACATAACCTTAGTTACTATTTCTTGTTATATAGTTCCACCAGATCCATCCTAGACCGTGCCTATATTAACCAACTAGCTTCCGCCAACTCTTCTCTAAGTAGTTATAATATTGTACTTAAAGCGTCTATAACACTATCTCCCTCCTCTTTATCTTTGTTCTTAAAGATTCCTAATATCTCCAAGTCGTCCACTAGAGGTATAATATCCGTTTAATTATTCTAGTTAATATTTATACTTATTATACCTAAAGCTTCTTCTTCTCTTTCCTAAGTTAAGCGTCGCCTTTATACGGTTTCCTCCATACTATCGCTAGGCGAGGTGATAGCGATTCCCTGCTCTCATTGCGCTAAAGAGGGGTTGGTTTATATTGCGCTAGCAAGTCCTACGTCTTAACAACCCTCCTCTTGCTCTAAGTGTACTAAAGCAAACATTCAATTATCCTGCAATATTCGCTCTGTCTTTAATGCTAAGTATACGCGTTCTATAACTCTTAACAGTTTTTAAGTTCCCTAAGTAACTTATTATAGGGTCTTATATTTAATCTACTACTGCGAAGCTTAACAGTAAGCTAGCCTCTACACTACTTAAGGTTTAACGTGCCTTAGAAGAGTCCACACACGTCCTTAAAGCTTAACGTTTAGCTTATGCTTGTCTTTAATGTCTTAAATATGTCCATAAGAAGGTCCGTTTTAAGGAGTAGAAACTTATTTAACAGGGTTTATCTAAGCTGGGTAATAAAAGGATTGGCTCTCTTCCTGCAAGGGAAATAACTCTAAGTAGCTTAACAATTGCTCCTCTTAGGTCCCCCTTAGGTAACTTATTCTTTAGCAATCCTTTTTTATTAATATTACCTAACCTACTTTCTTCTAATACTTCTATACCTTTCCTATAGCGTTTTTTAGGTTGCTTAGTGGTTTCTAGGTAGTCTCACTATAGCCTATCTACTTTACTTTATACTATGTTTCGTTATCTATATCCTTATAACTAATAATCTTCGAAACTTGCTATTTGTCTTCCTTTTATTCTCTATACATATCTACCTTATAGACTGGTGGCTTAATATTCCCATATACTGGCTCTAGCATTGCAATATATTATATAGGGTAGATTTTCATTTTAGCTAGTAGGTTCAACTTATATATAACTAATAAAATTCTTTGCTTAACTTTAAAAGGTCCTAGTCTAACATAGTCTAACTTCTTACTTAGTTGTCGACTCTTAAAATTTTTGTGTAGTAGCCACACTTTATCCCCCTCCTTAAGATCTGGTCCCTCAGATCTCTTAGCATTATAGTACCTTTTCATTTGTTCTTATACTAGTTTAGCTGTTTCTTTAAGGTCTATATAAAGATTTATTAACATCTCCATTCTTTACTTAGCTGTGCTACTCGTCTTTTTTACTTAATGTGGCGATAACAATGTTCTTAGCTTATATCCGTAATTCGCCTTAAATAGTAATATCCCTATTCCTTCTTATGGTGTTGCATTATATACAAACTATATAACTAGTAATAACAATACCTAATTATTCTATGCGTGATTAATATAGTGCCTTAGATACTGCTCTAGTGTTTAGTTTAGTCTTTCCGTTTATCCATCTATCTGCGGATAATACGCTGTAGATATTACTATACAAACTTCTTATTCTGCCAGAAATACTTTTTAAAATACTGCTATAAATCTTAGATCTTTATCTAATATAATCTTATCTAGTGCTCTATATCTTGCAAATACTTTCTTTATATAGATTCTAGCGACATCTTCTACTAATATCTCTTCCGTGTATACTATGAAGTATCCCTACTTTATTAGCTTATCCATTATTACTAAAATCGCGTTATAATCTTGTCCTGTAATAGGATCTCTTAACTTTAGTAACTTAACAATAAAGTCCTATAATATAACCTCCTATGGTCTTCCTGGTATCTTAATAGGTTATAGCCCTCCATACGGCTTATACCTCGTTGGTTTATTTCTTTAGCAATTTAGATATTTTTTTATAACTTGTCTTACTAGTCCCTAGATTCCTTAAATAATATACTCCTCTTAAAGTCTTATTACTAAGCCTATAGCTCCGTTGTGTTCTTATGTTATTCCCTTATAGAATTCCTTAATAAATTCTTCTGCAATAGACTTAGGCATATATATTACTTCTCTATTTTTATATTACTCTAAGTCTAGATCCTCTATTTATGCTTCTTAAATCTTCTATATCTAATCACTCTCTAGTAATTTATGGATCTGACTTTCCTTAGTTGCTATAATTTTTGGATAATTATACCTAATTAATCCGTCTTAATCCTTTCGCAATAAAGCTCCTAATAGCTTTTTATTACTTTATAGTTCAGCCTTTCTACTTAGAGCGTCTACTCGTGCATTATCTATACCCTTAGTATTCTGAATTTCGAAATGGTATTCTATAAGCATTTCCGCCTATCTAACCTGTCTTTGGTTGAGTTCCTTTATTATTAGGAATCCTGTAAGGTTCTTATAGTCTATCTTAACTACAAATGGTTTCTCTATACCTTATAATAATGCTCTCTATTTTTTAAGTGCTGTAACTATACCTAACAACTCCTTATTGTAGATGTTATAGTTTAACTCTAGTAGTGTCATCTTTCGACTGTAGTATACCACTAGGTGCCATCTATCTTAATATTTCTATAGGAAGTATACCCCTAGTATAAAGTTTAATATATCCGTTTCTACAACCGTCTTTAGACCTGGTTAATAGATCTTAAGAACTAGCTCCTAGGTAAACAACTCTTTAACTCTCTTAAATAGTTCTTATTGTTCCTTTCCCTATACCCATAGTTCTTCTTTCTTCGTTAACCGCGTAAATAGCTTAATATCCTGTAACTATTGCGCTATAAACCTTCTACAGTAATTATAAAACCCTAGGAATAATCTTAACTGCGTAATGTTCTCTGGTTCCTACCAATTTACTATAGCCTTAATCTTCTTTAGATCTATACTAAGTTAGCCTAGTTTAATAATAAATCCAACAAAATTGGTCTTCTTGGTGAAGAACTTGCATTTTTTAATTACTACTAGCATCTGTTTTTCTTATAGTCTCTTTAAAACCCATTTAATATATTCTCTATATTCTTTCTTACTCTTTAAGTAGATGATAATATTATTAAGGTATACTATAATAAATTTATCTAGGTGTTCTCCTAATATACTATTAATTTGCTTTTAGAACGTTGCTAGTATATTTATAAGCCCGAATTATATAACTAATGGCTTATATAGTCCTTCCTTTAACCTAAAGGCTGCCTTCTATTTGTTACCTTCCTTAATTCTAATCTAATGGTATACCCATCTTAGATCTATCTTTATAAAGATCTTTGCGTTACCTATCCTATCTTGGATTTCGCTAATTAAGGGTAAAGGATACTTATCCTTCCTAGTAATGCTATTTAACTATTTATAGTCTATACACATCCTAAGTTTTCCACTTTTCTTTAGGATAAATAGTACTGGATATTCTACTAATAACTATAACGGTCTAATATATCCCTTTTATAAGTTCTCCTGGATAAACTCCTTAAGCGCTACTAACTCTGTTTTAGTAAGCTTGTAGATTAGAAAGAACTTTAGACTTATTCCCTCTTCTAATTCTATCTTATAGTCCTATGCTATATGCTTTAACAGCTTTTCACTTTCTAGTAACTATAACTTTTTACTATACTTATGGTATCTCTTTAGTATATAACTTAAGCCTTACTTAGTCTCTTTATACGTCGCTCTGACTTGGTACTATACTAACTTGGTTTACTATCGCACTTTACACCATTGTGTATTCTTAATATTGACCTAACCTATAACCTAATCAATCTTTAGATTGTACTCCTATAATTAAGGTATTCCTAATATTGCCTTATCCTGTCCCAATAGTAGGATATTAAAAGACATTCTAACTGGTCTCCCTTTAATAGTTATCTAAATAGGTCCTGTTTTAAGATTAATAATGTCTCCTCTATAGGCTATCTAATCTCCTAAAATTGTTATAAGTGGATATAGGTATTCCTTTTATCTATATAGTAACCCTATCCTTTCCACTGCCTTTAGTGATATGTGGTTCCTAGTTGCTCTACTATCTACTAACGCTTTAAACTGCTAATCTTGCCACTTAGCTCTTAAATTTAGGTATTATTTTTAAATTTCTTTAAGGGTCTAAGGCTCTAATACTAGTTCCCTCTAGTTCTATATACCTCCCCTTTTTCTAACTATTGGCTGCTAGATCCTGCTTGTACTTAGTCCAACTTTAGCTAATACTTAGTTTATTTCTTTTCCTCTATATACTATAGACAAGTATTCTCTAGGCACTCCTACTACTATTATCTATCTAGGTATTCTTCCGTAAGGAATCTTCCTAGTTAAAGTATTAAGTCTCCTTAACCTTGTACTTCTACTGGGTGCTAACTATATATATACTTAGCGTTCCTAAACCGCTTTTTCTCTAGTGCCTAATATATCCTTACTAAGTACTTCCAGTTTTTATCTTTAGGTGCTCTATATATGTTGCACATGTTATCCATATAAGCTATTTATAATAGTATATAATACGCTATATATTTTGGGTCAACTCTTAGTTTGTTTTTATTTTTAAGTTTAAACCTATACCTAGTTAACTTAACTACTAGTATCTTTGTTATAGGTACTAAGATTTATTACTCGCTTCTCTAGTCCTTAGATCCTTCTTCTAGGTTCCTTAACGTTATAATTAATGCTCCTTTAATATAACTTATGTGTTTTTCTATAATGGGTTAGTCTTAGATAACTTTTTTATCTAGCTATATATAAAAATCTTCCTATTTATTGTTGTGTTATTACCTATACCACTTTCCATATAACTAGTTTAGTGTGTATAGTCTATCTATCAGAAAGTACCTTATTATCGCTATATTATAATATCCTTTAGTATGTCTTTCTTTAAACCTAGTTAGAATATCTAGATCCTCTTCTTGTTTCAGTTTATCTAACCACTTTACCCTAGGTGTCCCTGCACTCGGCCTATTAGTAACTCTTTGTATAGGTACTCTATTCCTTATATAACCTAATATAGCTAACCTCTTGTCTAGCTTTTGCTCTTACTATATAATAATTCTTGTTTTGAACTTATTTATAGTTTCTTATTTTCTGTGTCTTGTAGCTAGATCTTTATAGTTGTCTTGCTTTTTAATCCTAGTATTAACTATTTAATCTTTAGGCTAAATACTATATTTACCTAGGATTGCTAATGTTCTTATTTATTCTCTGAACTTATAGTTCTTAAACTTGCGTCCTATACTTATTTATTTGTTACTAAACTAAGTTACTGCCCTTTCCCATTGGTTTTTGTCTGTTATGGGTCCTTAGGTATATTTTATCTCGTCTTAAAAATCTTAAGCTTTTTTTATCTCTTCTTAAGAATCTTAAGCCTATGGCCTTTTGCCTTTATTAAGTAATAAGCTAGTACTAGTAGTTGTTTACTTGCTTAGTTTCTTCTAAATATTACTTCTATTATTTTATAAAGCGATGGAAATTATATCTAATGGTGTCGCTATACCCGTTACTAAACCCTATTTTGTGATAGTCTTAGTCTCTGCTTCTGTTTTAACTTCTCTAAGGTCTGTATACTCTTAGTAAGCTGCCTTTATTGCCTTATTATTGGTAAATGCTTTGCCTATATTAAATTTATTGTCTTTAATATCTGATCTATAAGCTAGTTTGTTAGTTCCTTTAAATTTAAATAACAATGGCTCCTATAGCTAATAGCTTACGCTATACTTAGCGTCCTTATAAATTCGGCATGCATTATTGTAATAATACGCAAAACTGTTAATTGAACATTCTTTTATTTCTTACAGTGCACTGTTGTCCCTCTATATGTACGTGCCGTCTGCTGGTCTGGTTCCCTTTACTACGTAGTTACTCTAACCACCTCTATAGTCTCTAGCAAAATAACCCTATTTTCTATAATTTATGCAAGCTCCATTTTTGAACCATCTTTCTTGCTATAGAGTCCGCCTAAACGTCTTTTACTACTAAAATCCCTGGTTTAACCTCTACTCCTAGGTCCTTTAATCACTTAATCCTTAACCTCTAGGTTTCCATGGTTTCTTTTCCTACTTTTAGGTTTCTTTGGTACCACTTAGGTCTATTAGCTCTGCGCCATTCTATAGTTTTTAACTCTATATCTATTGTTGTGTACTCTACGCCTTATATAACTATAGAACTCTATCTTGCCCTCTTTTAGCTTGTTCCCTTTAGTAGATCCTATTATTAATCTTTATTAACTAATCTATTAACTCTCTTAGAGTATCCGCATCTTCTATTAGGATAATTGCGTCCTGGACTTTAGCCTTAAGTCCCTATTTATACTATACTATAAGCGCCTTATTATTCCACTTAACCTATATAGCTAGTGTTTAAAACTATGTTATATACTTAATTGCTAAAGTGCATTATACTAAGTTCTGAAGCTTTTATTCCACTATAGTTGTGGCTTCTAGGTCTCTAAATATCTGTATTAGTTATTTCGCGAACCCATTCTAACTAGTAAATATATACCGTACGTCTTAGTTAGTAGTTGTTATGCCATTAGCCTATATTTCCGTAAGATATGGCTTAAACTACTTAAGTGCCCTCCCTATTAGGAACAATCCTATATAGGCTACTTAATCTAATGATATTGCTAACTTCGCTCCTTCCTATACTACCTTAAAGTGCATTTGCGTAAGAAATCCCTTAAGCTTCAACTTCTCTTCTAAGAATTGTTTAATTAAAGGTAACTTAATCTTTACTACTCTAATTCCATTAATGCGTTCTTTAAGTATCCTATTATTATCTTATAAGTAATTAACTATTTCCTGTAACTAACCTCGCGTAACTACTTAAGAATCCCCCTTGTCTATACTAGTATCACCTAGCCCTAAGGTTGTGGCTGCCGTCAACGCTGTTATAACTAGTGCTGCTCTTAGTGGCATATTATTCGATCTTGTTTAATACCGTAACCTTAGTAGTAAATATATAACGGAACCTTATAGTAGGAACTACGGTGGGTTCTATTATTAGGCTGGGTATATAGGTAAGAATAAAACAACAACGTAATAATAACTGGTGGAGTAGTTGCCTAATAGATTAACTCTAATTATATTCTAAGATTTACTATAAGGAGAGAACTATCTATGGTAGGGACTAAGGTCCTTTAAATACACAACCGTACTCCTAAGA
>Ga0307507_10000418_pt1 | contig 88965 bp, 21 predicted proteins | sample 7_EM_MG_FD_207223 | JGI IMG/M metagenome (GOLD analysis project Ga0307507, IMG submission 207223) | Populus trichocarpa ectomycorrhiza microbial communities from riparian zone in the Pacific Northwest, United States - 7_EM | ecosystem: Host-associated > Plants > Roots > Unclassified | place...
CCTTTGCCCTAAGGATATATAGGAGACGCTTATAGGGTATATTATTATAGGCGCCGCTAATATCTAGGCTAAGCATTAATACTATAAAGTCCTTTCGCATAGCCCATGCAGTTTTAATGGTAGTAGCGAGTAGTGTAAGTGCTAATAGCGTTAAGCGATTCTTTCTTGCCCCTATTTAGCTTTGTGGTAGTAGGGTATGTTCCTCTGCCATATCTACTATATAGTCCGCTATAACCTTTTCTAAGATCTTGCTTAGGGTGTTTTCTAAGGCAATAGGGTAGTAGCTTCCTGGGATTAAGTAGTCTACTTTACCTTCTTTTTATAAGACGACTGTCGTTATAGATCTTCTAAGTTACGGGTAGTAGCCTATTATAAAGTATGCTCTGGCTACGTCTGCAAGCCAAGGTGCTATAAGTAGTCTATAGGTCTTTAGGGCTTTGTTTAAAATCCTATCTAGTCCTAGTACTGTATTATTTAAAAGGCGGCTAATAGTTCTAGCTATTTCTTTAGTTATTATATTGCTATTAACCCTTAGATAAGTCACTGGTATTTTACCAGTAATGTTACTAAGGTCTACTGGAGCTAGTTAAGGGAAAAATCTTTCTATAAGGATCTTTGCCTTCTTGTTATTATTGCTTATAGCCTATAGTTTGCCTGCTCTTTATAGGGGTAGTAGATATAGATCTTTTACTAGGCGTCCCGCCTTTTTCTTTACCCATTTTACTATGGTCTAAAGGCCCTTGTTATAGGGGAGACTTAGGTTAATAGTATATTTGTTTATAAACCGTCTCTAGTTATTCCTTGCTTCTTTTCTTAGGGTATTATTTAGCTGGTTTCTTGTGTCTTTATATCGTCTCTTGTCCTTAGAATTGTGGCTACTTATATATTTCCTCCTTGCTCGTCATTGGCCGGCTACAAGGGCTGCGCACTATGCGGACTATGCGTGTTGTATATAGGGGCCTGGTTTTGAAACCGGGCAGTGCTCTTTTAGCCCACTTTTAATTACTGCCTAGATCCTTTCTAGTCTTTAATTAATTTCCTTAGGGGTAGCTAATAAGCCTCGCTTATTTAGTATTGGGTGGATTTCTTCTAGGTCTTAGAGTTGTTGTTTAATTATATTAAGGAAGCTATCTACGTTAAGCTTCCTTATTGCGTATCTTTTACTATTTAGTTGCGCCTTAATATCCAGATCTAGTTATATTTGGATAGGGATATAGTCTAAGGTAAGTGCCTATTTTTCTTTAGGGGAGCACCTTTTGAGTCTCTAGTATAGGTTTTCGTCTATAATTGTAAGGTTAATTATACTTTTGGCAGTGCCCCATTGCTATATAATTACACCTGGGGGGGTAGCTAGCTTAAGGCCCCCATTGTCTATAGCTCTTAGTAGGCACTCTACCTATTAATTAGCAGCAACATGGATGCCCCCCTACTATAGGTAGTGGAGGTTTATGTCTCCTAGTAGGATAAACTCCGCGTATTTAGTTTCTAGCAAGCTTATTATAGATATAATGTTCTCTGTCTATACTACCCCTTTAACCCTAGGGTTATAGATATTAATAATTTATACTAGTCCCCTATATATCTAGATGGTTATAACTATAATATCTAGGTTAACTACCTACTATAACTATAAGGCAAGGCTGATATTTTTACTAATTATAAAGCATACGCGTGTAGCTGCTTTTGGTTTATACAGGAGCTAGAATCCTTAGGGGCAGTATATTAATTATATATAGGTATTATAATACGGCTCTTATATGGCAAGAATATGGTGTTTCTCTAGGTCTAGACTATCTAGTAGGGGCCTTGCTAGACGGTGGTTTGTATTACCATAGTTATACTATATAATAGTTAAGTGGCGGACCCCTAGTGGGGGTTTTTCGCCTCTTCTTTGCTCCTCGCTTCTTCTATTTCCACTTTCTCTAAAATATTTAGAACTTTTATCTCCTGTGTTTACTCCCTAGCTACTACTTATTTTGTATAGAGCTTTCTATTTTTGTGTTTTATATTCCTACTAGCCTTTCTAAATCTAAGTCTGTTATTGCCTCTAGTTCTTCCCCCGTTCTTGCCGGTTAGCTATATGCCCCTTATAAGCCAGCTGCGTGTGTTATATTTACCGCATTAAATCTAATTCTTAATTATCCCAGCCTTAAACTTACTGTAGCCGTCTATAGGGGTCTTCCTACTGGGCGTCCTTTCCCTTGTATCCTATATGTCCCTTATATCCCTGTTTAGTCTGGTAATATTACGCGGCGTCGCTTTTGGCCTGTTAAGGCTTAGGATAGCTGGCTTAGCCCCCTAGTATTAAAGGTAGGAAACGCTAGGAAGATACCTGTGTCCCCCTAGCTTATTACCTATTGTTTCTATTTGTATAACCTGGCATGTAGTTATTCCCATAGCTGTTAAGCCCTTTCCTTCCGTCTTTTATATTTAATACAGTCTTCTCTCTTCTACGCCTTATGTGTGCTTTGGTAACAGTTTACGCATTTTATTTAGTTTTAATTTGTATATTATCTTATATTATAGGGGCCTGTATAGTAGCCGTAGCATACCTGTGCTGTGTATATGGATTAGGTGTGTCCCTATTATATATAGCAATAATATTGTTCCAGGCGTAGTCTTTGGTTATAGAGCCTTATATTATATATAAGGCCATTTATAATTATTTCTTTTTAGATAAGGAGTTTTTACATTCCTAGTATATATACGCTAACGATAAGGGAGCTATATGTTCATCTATTATTTCCCTAGCAAGTCTCTAGCACCCTTTATATCCTCTCATTATTCTCATTATATACTTGGTTTATATTTTCCTATTAAAGCTATTAGATCTGGGTAATTATAAGTCTTGGTATAAGGCGTTCCGTTTATTTTACTATCTCCTATATAGTTGCTGTATTGTCCGCCTGGCGTCCCCTTTCTACCCTAAGGCTTATAGGAACCGATAGGACTTTAACTAGGTAATCTTTACAAAGCACTTTTATGCTAATACGCTCTCCTAGCCTGTCCCCTACCCTTACGGCCCGTTCCTTTGCCTATTGGTCCTTTAGGGTAACTCTAATATCTCTACTCCTAAGGTATTGGACTGTGATAGTGTTGTGGACCTCCTTATAAATCTCTATAAAAACTTCTGTTTCTAATTGTCCCTTAAGTTCCTCTGCCTTTTTTGTATTTGGTTATATTGTGATTATATACCCAGTTATTGTCTTTAGGGGGGTAGGTTCCCTATGCTATAGGAGTATAGCTATGGCGGCCTAGGTGCAGTTCGCCTATTAGGGGGGATTTTGTTTATCTTTAATTTTATTTAGCCGTTAGAGGATTTAATTAAGGGTTTACTAGAGGGGCGCCTAAGGTTTGCTAGACTGGAGCCATTCTGCTAGCTATATTAGTTTATAATAGCTAATAGATGCTCCCCTATAGTTCTAGATATTAGACGCGTCTAATAGGCTTTATATTTTATTAGATACCTTCTTAATTGGGGTATTTCCGCTTTCTAGTATAGTATTCGCCCGTCCTTGTTGTTGTTGTAGGGGGCTATTGTTGGGTATAGGTCTGGCGGTCACGCGCAACTGCGTACCACCGTCGTTCCACCTGTGCCTTCCCTGTGATATATGCATCTTAGGGGATTATTAGGGTGTTTTTCAGGGTTCTTTTAGTTGGTTTGGTCTTTTTAGGCCAGGTGTAGCAAGAGCTCCAAAAGTCGAAGGGTTCGGTTTAATAATATATTTAAGGTTAAGGTTAAAGTAGGTAAGAATTAGAGTAGTTATAAAGTAATATTTTAAGTTATTAAAAGCCTATTCGCATCTAGCAGTCTATTTAAATTTTATATTCTTCTTTATTAGGTTTACTAATAATTAGGCAATTTCTAAAAAGTAGTTAATAAATTAATAATAGAAGTTTACAAATCCTAAAAACCCTTAAATATCTTATATATTCTTAGGGCTTCTCTAGTTTATAATTATAGCAACTTTTTTAGAGTTTATTTTAATTCTATTATGGGATATAATTAAGCCTAAGTATATAATCCTAGACGCGTAGAACTTATATTTCTTAATATTATATTATAAACTTGTATATTATAGGCGTTTAAAGACCATTTTAATATATTTTTAATGTTTAGAGAGTAAGGATAAGTAAATTAAGATATTATTAATATACGCGGTAATAAATATATTAAGGAATTTATAAAGCGTATTATTAATATATTACTAAAATATACTAGGACCGTTCTTTATATTAAAGACGCTATTAAGAGGAGCTCTTGCTGCACCTAGCCTAAAAAGACTAAAACTAACTAAAAAGAACCCTAAAAAACACCTAGAGAATCCCCCTAAGATGTATACATTATAGGGAAGGCACATATTAAATAACGGTGGTTTGTACTTGCGCGCGACCGCTAGAACTATGCCTAGCAATAGCCCTCTATAATAAGAATAGGCGAATACTATACTATAAAGCGGAAATATCTCCATTAAGAAGGCATCTAATAAAATATAAAGCCTATTAGACGCGTTTAGTATCCGTAATTATAGGGAAGTAACAGTTAGCTATAATAAACTAATATAGCTAGTAGAATGGCTCTGCTAGTCTAGTAAACCTTAGGCGCCCCTTTAGTAAACCCTTAACTAAATCCTCTAATAGTTAAGTAAAATTAAAAATAAATAAAATCCCTCCTTACTAGCGAACCGCACTTAGGCCGCTATAACTATGCTCCTATAGTATAGGGAACCTACCCCCCTTAAGACAATAACTGGGTATATAATTATAATATAACCAAATATAGAAAAAGCAGAGGGGCTTAGGGGACAATTATAAATAGAAGTTCTTATAAAGACCCGCAAAGAGGTCTATAACGCTATTATAGTTTAACACCTTAGGAGCGGAGATATTAGAGTTACCCTAAAGGACTAATAGGTAAAAGAGTAAGCTATAAGGGCAGGGGATAGGCTAGGAGAACATATTAGTATAAAAGTGCTCTATAAAGATTACCTAGTTAAAGTCCTAGTGGTTCCTATAAGCCTTAGGGTAGAAATGGGACGCTAGGCAGATAATATAGCAACTATATATAAGATAATAAAATAAACAGAATACCTTATACTAGGTTTTAAAATTACCTAAATCTAATAGCTTTAATAGGAAAATGCAAACTAAGCATATAATAAGAATAATAAAAAGATATAAGGGTTGCTAGAGACTTGCTAGGGAGACGCTAGCCAAATATATAGCTCCCTTATTATTAGCATATATATACTAGGAATATAAAAACTCCTTATCTAAAAAGGAATAATTATAAATGGCCTTATATACAACATAAGGCTCTATAACTATAGATTACACCTAGAATAATACTATTGCTATATATAATAGGGATACACCTAAACCATATGCGCAGTATAGGTGTGCTATAGCTACTATACAGGCCCCTATAATACAAGACACTACTTAAATTAAGACTAAATAAAATATGTAAACTACCACTAAAGCATATATAAGGTGTGGGAGAGAGAAGACTATATTAAATATAGGAGATGGAAGGCAAGGGCTTAACAGCTACGGGAATAACTATATGCTAGGTTATATAAATGGAAATAATAGGCGATAAGCTAGGGGGATATAGGTGCCTTTCTAGCATTTCCTACCTTTAATACTAGGGGGCTAGGCTAGCCATCCTAAGCCTTAGTAGGCTAGAAGTAACGCTATATAATATTACTAGACTAACTAGGGACTTAAGGGTCACAGGGGACATAAGGGAGAGAACGCCCTATAGGAAGACCCTTATAGACAGCTATAGTAAGCTTAAGACCAGGACAATTAAGAATTAGACTTAACGCGGTAAATATAATATTTATAGCCAACCTATAAAGGGTATATAGCTAACTAGTAAGATTAGGGGAAGAACCAGAGTTAATAATAGATTTAGACTTAGAAGCGCTAATAGGAACACAAAATATAGGAATAGAAAGCTTTATATAAAATAAGTAGTGACTAGGGTGCAGATATAAGAAATAAAAGTTCTAAATATCCTAAAGAAAGTAAAAATAGAAAAAGTAAGAAATAAAGGAGAGATAAAGGACCCCCACTAGGGGTCCGCCACCTATCTATTATATAGTATAACTGCGGTAATACAAACTACTGCCTTATAAGGCCCCTACTAAACAGTCTAGATCTAGAGAAATACTATATCCTTACTATATAAGAGCCGTATTATAATACCTATATATAATTAATATACTGCCCCTAAGGATTCTAGCTCCTATATAAACCAAAAGCAGCTATATATATGTGTTTTATAATTAGTAAGGCTATTAGCCTATCCTTATAGTTATAGTAGGCAGTTAACCTAGATATTACAGTTATAATAATCCAGATATATAGGGGACTGGTATAAATTATTAATATATATAACCTAAGAGTTAAAGGGGTCCCATAAATAGAGAATATTATATTAGCAATAAGCTTACTGCAAATTAAAGATATAGAGTCTATCCTATTAGGAGATATAAACCTCTACTACCTATAGTAGGGGGGTATCTATATGGCTATTAAATAATAGGTAGAGTGCCTACTAAGAGCTATAAATATCTAGGGCCTTAAGCTAGCTACCCCCCTAGGAGTAATTATATGGTAATAAGGCACTATTAGAAGTATAATTAACCTTATATTTATAGATAAAGGCCTATACTAGAGACTTAAAAGGTGCAACCCTAAAGAAGAATAGGTACTTACCCTAGACTATATCCCTATCTAGATACAGCTAGATCTAGATATTAAGGCGTAATTAAATAGTAAAAGATACGCAATAAGGAAGCTTAAGACAGACAGTTTCTTTAATATAGTTAAATAACAACTCTAAGACCTAGAAGAAATCTACCTAGTACTAAATAAGCAAGGCTTATTAACTACCCCTAAGGAAATTAACTAAGGGCTAGAAAGGATCTAGGTAGTAATTAAAAATAGGCTAAAAGAGCACTACCCAGTCTTAAAACCGGGCCCCTATACGTAACATATATGGTCCGTATAATGCATAGTTCTTATTACTAGCTAATAATAAGCAAGAAGGAAATATATAAGTAGCTATAACCCTAAAAATAAGAGACAATATAAAGATATAAGAAACTAGTTAAAGAATACCCTAAAAAAAGAAGTAAGGAATAACTAGAGATGGTTTATAAACAAGTATACTTCTAATCTAAGCCTCCCCTATAATAAGGGCCTTTAGACTATAATAAAATAGGTAAAGAAAAAGGTAGGGCGCCTAGTAAAAGATCTATACCTACTACCCCTATAAAGAGTAGGGGAAGTATAGGCTATTAATAATAATAATAAGAAGGTAAAGATTCTTATAGAAAGGTTCTTCCTTTAACCAGCTCTAGCAGACCTTAGTAATATTATAGGTAAAACACTAGTAACTTGCCTACGGGTCAATAGTGATATAATAATAAAGGAAATGGCCAGAACTATTAGCTGCCTTTTAAACAATATAGTATTAGGACTAGATAGAATTCTAAATAAGGCCTTAAGACCTATAGACCACTTATAGCACCCTAGCTTATAGATATAGCCAAAGCATGCTTTACTATAGGCTACTACCCATAATTTAGAAGATCTATAATAACAGTTATCCTATAAAAAGAAGGTAAAGTAGATTACTTAGCCCCAGAAAGCTACCGCCCTATTGCCTTAGAAAACACCCTTAGTAAGATCTTAGAAAGGGTAATAGTAGAGTATATAGCAGATACGGCTAAGGAATATGCCTTACTACTATAAAGTTAAATAGGGGTAAGAAAGAACCGCTTAATACTATTAGCACTTACGCTACTTACTACCACCATTAAATCTGTATAGGCGATGTAAAGGGACTTTATAGTATTAATGCTTAGCTTAGATATTAGTGGTGCCTACAACAACATACCCTATAAGCGCCTCCTATATATCTTTAGGGCAAAGGGCTTCCTAGAATCGATTATATAATTTATTTAAGGGTTTATAGGCCAGAAAGAAACATTACTAATCTTTAGCAGATACTAGAGCCCCCCTATTATAGTTATAAAAGAAATACCATAAGGATTACCCCTCTTACCTATACTCTTCCTTTTCTTTATAAGTAACCTGCTTAACTCCTTTAAGGAAGGGGCAACTTAGGGGATAGGCTTTATTAATAATATAAACCTAATTATATATAGGCTAACAGCTATAGAGATTTGCAGAATACTAGAGAAAGCCTATAATACCTATATAGAATAGGCAAGATAATATAGAGTCTAATTCTTACTAGAGAAATACCAGCTAATCCATTTTATAAGAAAACACAACCAATCTACAGATTTTTAGTATTTAATTTATATCTAAGGCTTTAGGGGTTAACCAGTTTAGGGCCTAAGGGTATTAAGAGTATAGGTAGACAGTAAGCTCTAGTAGAATATATATACGGCGCAAGCGGCCTATAAGGGCTAAGTATAGTACATCGCATTATCTAAAATTGTTAATTCTATATAGGGACTATGCTTTCAGAGGTTATGCCTACTATATATAGCAGTTGTCTGGCCAACTATAACGTATAGGTCTAGTATTTGGGCCATTAGAGAAACTAAGAAAGGCCCCCCTAAATCACTCCTTAAACTACTCTAAAAAGTCTAAACAGCCTACCTTTAGAGTATAACAGGTGGGTATAAGCAAACGGCTACAGCACTACTTAAGAAGGAAGCCAATATTCCCCCCCTATAACTATATATTAAAGCCACTGCAATATAAAGGGCGCAAAATAAACGCAACTCTAATGTTATAAAGTATATTAAAACACGCCTAAATAAACTATAGAGGGACTTTAGGGCGCCTAATAGGAGAATAAACCAACAACTCTAAAGTAGGGAAGATATATTAGAGAAATAGGTAAAGAAAGTAGAAGAAGAATAGTACTGCTTTAGGGCCTAGGCCTATATAGAGGAGAAAGGGAGACGCATAAAAGGTTAGTAAAAATAACAGTAAGAGAAAAAAAGGAGCTAAAGTAGAGCATAAAAGAACGCTAGGAAACTATCTACCGCAATATAATACTGGTTAGACTAACGCTAGAGAGGTATATAGGAGTTAAAGGTATAAAGGCTATTTTAGGCAAGAGGAACCTAAGCTATAGCATAGTTAACGCTATAGGGGGTAAACACTTAAGGGCTCTAAGAAGGCCTAATAAAGGTAGAAAATATAATAGCAATACTCTTAAGAATAGGAATAATAGGACTAAAAGACTGGCGCTACTAGGTAGGTATCCTAGTAGGTAGCCTAAGATGCAAATATAGTTGGCTAAGACAGACACCAAAATATATAATACTATTATGCCCCTTACGCACCAACTAAGAAGCAATACTCTTAGTAGCTGGCACAGAGAACTATAATATACTACTTTTAATATAAAAAGGTCTTAAGGCGGTTACCTAGTGGCTTATTAACTAAAATATACTAAACTAGTTCTAGGTTATAAAGGAAATGGTAATAGAAGGTAAGGGGGCGAGCATTAGGCACCCCCTAATAACTCTATAGTAGTAGAGTTAAGTTTACAATACTAGCGCGTCTATAGGCTTGTTATAGCAGTAGTGGTTCCTAAAAAGGTCAAAAAGTAAGGTAGTAGAGCACTATAGGTAACTTATAGGCGCCTTATAGGCGAGTCCCAAAAGGCGGGGAGATGGATTATAGGGTTTTCTTATTTTCTTAAATAGAGTTTTCTCCCTATATATAAATAAGGAGTAGTCCGCGTGGGCCCAATAGGGATCCAAATTAGACGTTAAGCAATAAATTATTATTATACTAAATAGAATTACTAGGTATTTAAAGAGTCCCTATTATATATAAAAAGCTATATACTTCTTATCTCCTTTATATATACAGATTTTTATTAAAGGTAGTAACTATATTAAGCTTTATAAAGTATTATACCTTTACTAAATAGTTAAGCGTCTCTTAAATTAGGGGAATTAGATATTAGTTTTAAATTATAATTATATTTAGAGCTTAATAATTAATATAGAATCTTAAGCCTCCTCTTAGCTTTTTAATAAATAGTATGGGTAAGGTAAATAGAGATTAACTAGGGCAAATTAATCCTTTTTCTAGATACTTATTAAATTATTATTATATTATAAACAGTTCTTCTTATAACATACTATATAGCGGACTAAATTTTAGTATTATACTAGGCTTAATTTCTATTGTAAAATTGTACTTATTTTAGTATAGGGCTAGTTAGTCTATAAATTATTTTTTAAACTTGTTAATTAGATTATGGTACTCTTTAGGTATAAAAGATTAAGAATTAGTATATTATTTTAGTTCTAGTGCTTTTTTAATATCTTCTATAGTTATAGCAAAGATTTTATAATCTTATCTTTTTGCTAATAAAATAAAAGGTACGGCTTATATTATAATAATAATTCATTGCTTAACGTCTGATTTGGATCCCTATTAGGCCTATATAGACTACTCCTTATTTATATATAGGGAGAAAACTCTATTTAAGAAAATAAGAAAACCCTATAATCTATTTCCCTACCTTTTAGGACTTGCCTATAAGGCGCCTACGAGTTACCTATAGTGCTTTACTACCTTACTTTTTAACCTTCTTAGGAACTACTGCTGCCATAACAAGCCTATAGATATGCTAGTATTGCAAACTTAACTCTACTACTATAGAGTTATTAGGGGGCGCCTAATACTTGCCCCCTTACCTTTTATTACTATTTTCTTTACAACCCAGAACTGGTTTAATATATTTTAGTTAATAAGCTACTAGGTAACCACCTTAAGACCTTTTTATATTAAGAGCAGTATATTATAGTTCTCTATGCTAGCTACTAAAAGTATTGCTTTTTAGTTAGTGCGTAAGGGGCATAATAGTATTATATATTTTAGTGTCTGTTTTAGCCAACTATATTTGCATTTTAGGCTACCTACTAGGATACCTACTTAGTAGAGCTAGTCTTTTAGTCCTATTATTTCTATTTTTAAGAGTGTTGCTATTATATTTTCTGCCTTTATTAGGCCTTCTTAGAGCCCTTAAATATTTACCCCCTATAGCGTTAACTATACTACGGCTTAGGTTCCTCTTGCTTAAAATAGCCTTTATACCTTTAACTCTTATACACCTCTCTAGTATTGGTCTAACCAGTATTATATTATGGTAGATAGTTTCCTAGCGTTCTTTTATACTCTACTTTAGCTCCTTTCTCTTTTTTGCTATTATCTTTACTAACCTCTTATATATTTCCCTTCCTCCTCTATATAGGCCTGGGCCCTAAAGTAGTACTATTCTTCTTTTACTTTCTTTACCTATTTCTCTAATATATCTTCCCTATTTTAGAGTTATTAGTTTGTTCTCCTATAGGGCGCCCTAGGGTCCCTCTATAGTTTATTTAGGCATGTCTTAATATACTTTATAATATTAGAGTTATATTTATTTTATACCCTTTATATTACAGTGGCTTTAATATATAGTTATAGGGGGGGAATATTGGCTTCCTTCTTAAGCAGTGCTGTGGCTGTTTACTTATACCCGCCTATTATACTTTAGAGGTAGGCTATTTAGACCTTTTAGAGTAATTTAAGGAGTAATTTAGGGGGGCTTTTCTCAGTTTCTCTAATAGCCCAAATACTAAACCTATATATTATAGTTAGCTGGATAACTGCTATATATAGTAGGCATAACCTCTAGAAGCATAGTCCCTATATAGAATTAATAATCCTAGATAATATAATATACTATACTTGGCCCTTATAGGCCGCTTATGCTGTATATACGCTTTACTAGAGCTTACTATCTACCTATACTTCTAATACCCTTAGGCCCTAAACTAGTTAACTCCTAAAGCCTTAAATATAAATTAAATGCTAGAAATCTATAGATTGGTTGCGTTTTCTTATAAAATAGATTAGCTGGTATTTCTCTAGTAAGAATTGGACTCTATATTATCTTACCTATTCTATATAGGTGTTATAGGCTTTTTTTAGTGTTCTGTAATTCTCTGCGGCTATTAGCCTATATATAATTAGGTTTATATTATTAATAAAGCCTATCCCCTAAGTTGCCCCTTTCTTAAAAGAGTTAAGTAGGTTACTTATAAGGAAAAGGAAGAGTATAGGCGAGAGGGGTAATCCTTATAGTATTCCTATTATAACTATAATAGGGGGGCTTTAGTATCCGCTAAAGACTAGTAATATTTCTTTCTGGCCTATAAACCCTTAAATAAATTATATAATCTATTCTGGGAAGCCCTTTGCCCTAAGGATATATAGAAGGCGCTTATGGGGTATATTGTTGTAGGCACTACTAATATCTAAGCTAAGCATTAATACTATAAAGTCCCTTTGCATTACCCATGTAGATTTAATAGTGGTAGTAAGTAGTATAAGTGCTAATAGTATTAAGCGGTTCTTTCTTACCCCTATTTAACTTTATGGTAGTAGGGCGTGTTCCTTAGCCATATCTACTATATACTCCGCTATTACTCTTTCTAAGGTCTTACTAAGGGTGTTTTCTAAGGTAATAGGGCGGTAGCTTTCTGGGGTTAAGTAATCTACTTTACCTTCTTTTTATAGGACAACTGTTATTATAGATCTTTTAAGTTATAGGTAGTAGCCTATAGTAAAGTATGTTTTAGCTATATCTGTAAGCTAGGGTGCTATAAGTAGTCTATAGGTCTTTAAGGCCTTATTTAGAATTCTATCTAGTCCTAGTGCTGTATTATTTAAAAGGCGGCTAATAGTTCTGGCTATTTCCTCTGCTATTATATTGCTGTTAACCTATAGGTAAGTTACTAGTGTTTTACCTATAATATTACTAAGGTCTACTAGAGCTGGTTAAGGGAAGAACCTTTTTATAAGGATCTTTACCTTCTTATTATTGTTATTAGTGGCCTATACTTCCCCTACTCTTTATAGGGGTAGTAGGTATAAATCTTCTACTAGGCGCCCTGCCTTTTTCTTTACCTATTTTACTATAGTCTAAAGGCCCTTATTATGGGGAAGGCTTAGGTTAAAAGTATACTTATTTATAAACCATCTCTAGTTATTCCTTGCTTCTTTTTTTAGGGTATTCTTTAACTGATTTCTTATATCTTTATATTATCTCTTGTTTTTAGGGTTATAGCTACTTATATATTTCCTTTTTACTTGTTATTAGCTAGTAATAAGAACTGCATATTATATGGACTATGTGTGTTGCGTATAGGGGCCCGGTTTTAAGACTAGGTAGTGCTTTTTTAGCCCATTTTTAATTACTACCTAGATCCTTTTTAGTCTTTAGTTAATTTCCTTAGGGGTGGTTAATAAGCCTTGCTTATTTAGTACTAGGTGGATTTCTTCTAGGTCTTAAAGTTGTTATTTAACTATATTAAGGAAACTGTCTATCTTAAGCTTCCTTATTGCGTATCTTTTACTATTTAGTTGCGCCTTAATATCCAGATTTAGCTATATCTAGATAGGGATATAGTCTAGGGTAAGTGCCTATTCTTCTTTAGGGTTGTACCTTTTAAGTCTCTGGTATAGGCCTTTATCTATAAATATAAGGTTAATTGTACTTCTGGTAGTACCTTATTGCCATATAATTGCTCCTAGGGGGGTAGCTAGCTTAAGGCCCTAGATATCTATAGCTCTTAGTAGGCACTCTATATATTTTTTAGTAGCAATATAGATACCCCTCTACTATAGGTAGTAGAGGTTTATATCTCCTAATAGGATAGACTCTGTGCCTTTAATTTCTAGTAAGCTTATTACTAATATAATGTTCTTTGTTTATAGGACCCCTTTAACTCTTAGGTTATATATATTAATAATTTATACTAGTCCCCTATATATCTAGATTATTATAACTATAATATCTAGGTTAACTGCCTGCTATAACTATAAGGATAGGCTGATAGCTTTACTAATTATGAAACATATATATATAGCTGCTTTTGGTTTATATAAGAGCTAAAATCCTTAGGGGCAGTATATTAATTGTATATAGGTATTATAATATGGCTCTTATATAGCAAGGATATAGTATTTCTCTGGGTCTAGACTATCTAGTAGGGGCCTTATAAGGTGGTGGTTTGTATTACTATAGTTATACTATATAATAGATAGGTGGTGGACTTCTGGTGGGGGTTCTTTATCTTTCCTTTATTTCTTACTTCTTCTATTTTTACTTTCTCTAGGATATTTAGAACTTTTGTCTCTTATATCTATACCCTAGTTGCTACTTATTTTATATAGAGCTTTCCATTTCTATGTCTTATATTCCTACTAGCGCTTCTAAGTCTAAATCTATTATTAACTCTGGTTTTCCCCTAATCTTACTAGTTAGCTATATACCCTTTATAGATTAGCTGTAAATGTTATATTTACTATATTAAGTCTAATTCTTAATTATCCTAGTTTTAAGCTTGCTGTAGCTGTCTATAAGGGTCTTCCTATAGGGCGTTCTCTCCCTTATATCCCCTATAACCCTTAAGTCCTTAGTTAATCTGGTAATATTACGCGGCATTGCTTTTGGCCTATTAAGGCTTAGGATGGCTAGCCTAGCCCCCTAGTATTAAAGGTAGGAAATGCTAGGAAGGCACCTATATCCCCCTAGCTTATTGCCTATTATTTTTATTTATATAACTTAGCATACAGTTATTCCTATAGCTGTTAAGCCCTTGCCTTTTATCTCCTATATTTAATATAGTCTTCTCTCTCCTACGCCTTATATATACTTTGGTAGTAGTTTACATATTTTATTTAGTCTTAATTTAAGCATTGTCTTATATTATAGGAGCCTATATAGTGGCTACAGCATACCTATGCTGCATATATGGTTTAGGTGTATCCCTATTATACATAGTAATAGTATTATTTTAGGCGTAATCTATAGTTATAGAGCCTTGTGTTGTATATAAGGCTATTTATAATTATTCCTTTTTGGATAAGGAGTTTTTGTATTCCTAGTATATGTATACTAATAATAAGGGAGCTATATATTTGGCTAGCGTCTCCCTAGTAAGTCTCTAGCAACCCTTATATCCTCTTATTATTCTTATTATATGCTTAGTTTGCATTTTCCTATTAAAGCTATTAGATTTGGGTATTCTTAAGACCTAGTATAAGGTGTTCTGTTTATTTTACTATCTTATATATAGTTGCTGTATTGTCTACCTAGCGTCCCCTTTCTACCCTAAGGCTTATAGGAACCGCTAGGACTTTAACTAGATAATCTTTATAGAGTACTTTTATACTAATATATTCTCTTAGCCTATCCCCTGCCCTTATAGCTTACTCTTTTACCTATTAGTCCTTTAGGGTAACTCTAATATCTTTACTCCTAAGGTATTAGACTATAATAGCGTTGTGGACCTCTTTATAAATCTCTATAAAAACTTCTATTTTTAATTGTCCCTTAAGCCCCTCTACTTTTTCTGTGTTTGGTTATATTATAATTATATACCCAGTTATTGTTTTAAGGGGGGTAGGTTCCCTATACTATAGGAGCATAGCTATGGCAGCCTAGGTACAGTTTACTAGTAAGGAGGGGTTTTATTTATTTTTAATTTTATTTAGCTATTAGAGGATTTAATTAAGGGTTTGCTAGAGGGGCGCCTAAGGTTTACTAGACTGGCGGAGCCATTCTACTAGCTATATTAGTTTGTTATAGCTAACTATTACTCCCCTATAATTGCGGATACTAGATGCGTCTAATAGGCTTTATATTTTGTTAGATACCTTCTTAATAGAGGTATTTCCGCTTTATAGTATAGTATTCGCCCGTTTTTATTGTGGAGGGCTATTACTGGGCGTGGTTTTGGCGGTCGCGCGCGAGTGCGAACCACCGTTGTTTGACGTATGCCTCCCCTACGATGCATGTATCTTAGGGGGATTCTCTAGGTGTTTTTCAGGGTTCTTTTTGGTTGGTTTTGGTCTTTTTGGGCCGGGTGCAGCAAGAGCTCCTCTCTAAAAGTTATATTAGATAGAGATTTAAGATTGTACGGCTTATATTATATAAATTTTAAGAGGTTTTAGCGTAATATCTTTATATTATTTACTATAATCAGCAGTTATAGCTTTATTATTTTAGTTTAAGGCTTATAGTAAAGGTAATTTATATTATATTAAATTTAAATAGTTGTATATATATTTATAGGGCAAATAGTCTTTTAAGCAATAGCTTTAGCAGTAAGTTATATGGAACTTTAGTGTTTCTTTAACCTAACTAATTAAGGGGTTATATTGCTTTAGCTATCTATATCTAAGTATAACTTTATATTGCTTTAAGGGTATTATAAATAAGGAAATATATTTAAGGTATTTACCTATTTACATCTTTACTAAAGCGTAGTATATTAGTTTGCTATATATTAAGGGTTTACCATTAAAGCCTTATAGGCCTTAAGGCTTATTAAGTTTTTGTATAGTTTATATTAATAAAGCCTATGCTAGTAGCTCTGCTGTTTATTAGAATTTATACTTTCTTCTATTTTCTAAGTATTTAAATTTTGCTAAGTATATTAAGGGAGTTATATTATATATTAGCGTAGGAAGAGCCTAGACACTTATACTCTTCTATTTTTTATCCTAAGGCGCGACTTAGCCTTAGAATAATTTATTTTTAAAGTTAGCTAAAAGCGGGATGCTTTATGGCAACTAAGTATAAGTTATGGAGCGAGTATAATTTAAGGACTAGGAGGAACTATGGCAGACTTTTTTAAAAGGGTAGGTTTAACAATCCCTTTAAATATATCCTTTTTTACTATATCCAAAGTATTTTCTATTTATAGCTTAAGTTCTTTATTTATTGATTCCTAAGGGTGTATAGGATTAAGCGGCATTAAGGTCCATAGGGTTATATATAAGGCTTTTGGGTTTTAGAAACGGATTGTGCTTTAGGGTATATACTAGTTTTATAGAGTTCTAAATATAAAGTGTAGTTAACTTTAGAGAATAAGTCTATTTATTGTACTAAAGGTCCTTATTAATTTATTAACATATTATAGCAAATTTAGATAGGTTTTTTAGTAGTTCTCTACCTACTAACTAAGCTCTAATCTTATCTAAAATAGCTTATTAAAGGGCAGTAACTCTAGCGGCTTTATTCTAATCTAGTGCACTAATAAGGTCTAAAAATTCTAAAAAGAAGCTAGTAAAGTCTCGGTTCCGTTATTATAAGTTTTTAAGTTTAGTAATAGCTATATATTCGCAGCTGGCGTTATTATATATTTATTCTAATAGGGAGATAAAGATTTTAAAATTAATAAAGGTGCTATTATAGAAGAATAGACCCATGGTTTATATAGCGTCTTTATTTAAATAAGACATTCTATAGCTAACCTTACTAGCTTTAATAGAGCATTAGTTATAGTTTGTTAAAAGTTTAAGATAGAGCTTAGGGGCCGTTCGGTTGCAACTTCATATCCAATATGGAGGCCCCATATTTAACCGATATGAGGCTGTCGTTCGGTAAATCTGACGACTTTTGAATATGGAGCTCCTCCATATCGGTAAGCGCGTCAAATTTGCAAGCTATACTATATACGGTAGTTGAAATGAGGTTCTTGGCACCGTTTCAATATGCTGCCCTTGAGCCTTCGTTCTATATTCCATATTAATCTGAGCTCTTATATACGCGCCAAAGTAACGACTTCTTGTGATATGGCGACTCCACACACCCTAACTGTGATACTGCTGTCGCATTTGCAAGCCTTATATAATAATAATAATAATAATATCTTAACCTTTGTAATCGCAATAAGCTTATTTTCGGGGCGTCGCGGGCGTCACGGGCGTCGCGGGCGTCACTGTAACTCTACTACGGCTCGTACGGGAGGTGGGCAAAGATGTAGGAAAAGTCGATCGCAGAGAGGGCGTTGGCCGAGGAGGAGGCTCCATTGCTACACCAAAGTAGAGAGTCGCGATAGAGGCCTGGTGGCAGAGAGGCGCTCATTCGAATCGCTCACCAACGTCAATCACGGATTGTGCGAAGCCAAATCTGGAGCCTCATATGGAGGCTACCGAACGATCAACTCAGTTACAAATTCAAATGGGCCGCGGTAGTAACCGCCACTAATTACAAAACGGACGACACTAAAAGGCGCACGGATTGAACAAATATAATATGGAGCTGATTTGCAACCGAACGTACCCTTAGTTATAAAGGGACGTAGATTATTTTAATTTCTATTTATTACAATACTGACGTACATAACCTGGATAGGGCCTAGTTAAGGGGGTTCGCTTACGTCTTGGCTCTATATATATAGACGTGTCCTTTTTATAACCTTCTTCTGCTCCTTATCTTAATATCTAAGTCTATAGACATTCTAATTATACAGGCTTGCGCTTGTTGTATTATAGTGCTAAAGTCTTAATTAACTAAGTCGCCGTAACGTTATATTAAGATCCCTTAGTATATATAGGCTATTATATTCTAGGTTAAAAAAGCCCTATAGCCTAGGGTAGTAGATAGGTAGTTGGAGCCCTATACTAGTAGGCAAAGAAGGAAGGAGATATATACTACTATAATAAAGCAAGGACCAAAATCGCGAAGTTTTATAGTAGCTAGGTTGCAAAAAGCCTAGTCCCTATACTATATAGGCACCCTTATAAGTTTATATTTTTATTTTAATTCTTTTTATTCCCTTCTCTCTACTAAACGGCCGCCTATGCTATAGGGAAGCACGTGCCTTATGGTAACCTCTTTCCGACTATATAATCTTGTTAACCAACCGGGCAACGCGTATATCTGTCAACCGAACGCGTACGTCTACCTACTAATTAATCGAATGACGACAGACTTCTCGACTGTACGTCTCTGGACGCTTATACCGTACTGCTACCTAAACAGTCCTTTTTAATGAATACTAAGCTATATACAGACTTGCTAACAAGCAAGCTGTCAAGCCCGCATTGACTATTAAGAGCTCCTTGCACGGCATCAGGGACTAGCAAAAGTGCCTTGCACGAGTGCTCCTACCATATTTCGGTCTGTGCGGGCTTGACAGCTTGCTTGTTAGCAAGTCTGGCTATATATACTACGAGGAACGAAATTGGTTAATACTAAGACTAGTGCTATGCGCTGGCTGCGATAAACAACCCTAACTAATACTAAGTTGTATAAGCTTTGAGAACAAAATTACTAGGACTACTAACTATCCGATTATACCGATATACATGCGATCCTTTAACCGTATAATAGTGCCAATATGCCTACTATTACTAGTCTTCGCTTATACCGTACTGCTATAATAACGACTATGCCGCTACGCCTATAGTTTGACTATTAATCGTGCTGTTATGCCTATAATCTATAAACTTAACAACTAATAGACGAGCTCCCTGCTTAACCGCTATTGTTACCACTGCTTATACTATACTGCTACCTAAACAGACATCTGCTGCTCCTGTCTATAGCTAATCTAGTTTAACAATTGCTGCCCTACCCATAGTACCACTACTACTAACCCTCGCTACTATGCCTGCAGCATTTCAACTAACTCTTACCGCTCTGCCCGCAGCTATATAATAACTGTATAAGGGGAAAATAAGCACCTAAGGACAAAGCTTAAGGGCAAGCTTTTTTTAAAGGGGGGGGGGTGATGTTATAACACTAATGTGTACAATTTGGATAGGGCCTAGTTAGGGGGGTTAACTTACGTCTTAGCTCTATATATATAGACGTGTCCTTTTTATAACCTTCTTCTGCTCCTTATTTTAATATCCAAGTCTATAGATATTCTAATTATACAGGCTTGCGCTTGTTATATTACAGTGCTAGAGTCTTAATTAACTGAGTCGCTGTGACACTATTAAACATTAGAGGGTTAGGAAGCTTTTTAGATTTTATAATAAATACTAGATTTGTTATATGCACGGATTAAGCTACTATTACTAGCTTAGTGTTTGCATTTAACGGGCCGGGTTTAAATATAGTTAACTATTCCCTAACTAGGGATATAATACTTATAGTTATTAAAAGGAATTTAGGTTTGTTTACTATTTTTAATAGTAGTTGTTTTAATATAATATAGTATTGGGGCGCAAAGAGGCTTTAGGGAAGATTTAAAGGAACAATCTAAATTTTATCTAAATTTAAGGGTATATAGCTCTTATAGAGAACAAGATGTTATATAAAGAGGAGAAAGGAATATAGAAAGCTTATAACTAAATATTTAAGGGTTTTAGTAGTAGATGTATGGGTATAAGTATATACAGGTTTTAACAGGTTTTAACCAAATTCTATTATATTAGTAGAATTTAGCAGAATTTAATTAAAGCGTTAGAATTTATCTGTTAAGTATTTAACTAAGATATTCCTACTATAACTGGGCTAGTCCTGTTATAGTTAATTAAACTGCTTAATATAAGGCCTTTAATTAACTATAAGGTAATAGGCTCTGCACTACCTAGCCACGGCACAAACCCTAAAAGGTAAGCGAGTGACTAGTAAGATACCAGTTATGGCTATGTGGAACAATATATATAGGCAAGGTGACTTCGTTACCTAACACTAACTACCACTTCTAATATTAACCTACTTTAATCATATTAGCCAATAGTTAATTACGCTTATTAGTGATGATCTTTTTAGCTTAACTAAAGGCTTATTTATATTATAAGGTTATTGCCTAAGTGTATAGTAGGGAGTAGGTAAGCCGAGCATAAGTCACAAGAAGAGTTGATAGAAGAGGACGATATGGTAAAGAGTAGGTATGGCAATACCTACTCTTTACCATATCGTCCTCTTCTATCGACTCTCCTTATAACTTATACTCGGCTTGCCTGCTCCCCACTATATACCTAGGCAATAGCCTTACATATATATAGAGCTTATTACCGGTATAGAGAATATATTAAGAGCGATTTTAGCAAGTATTAGATAAAGAACTTAACTAATTTTAAGCCACTAGTTAAGAGGATTAGGAATAACGTTATTCCGCTTATAGCTATTATTAAAATTAATTTTAATAAACTTAAAGCCTATGTTATAGTAGCGGTTAAGCTTACTAGCGAGCTTAATATACTTTTAATTACGCTTTAAGGAAGTAAGGCCTTTATCTATAACTAAGGACTATATATATTTATTGGTTAAATCGTTATTAGATTTATAAGGAGCCTTTCTATATTATGGCTTAACTAGTTCCTTATCTTCCTTATCTACTTGCTTATTAATATATTTATTAAATAGACTCTCCATATACCGCTTGGCGTGTTTCTACTATTAGGGCCACCGTTTCCACTTATCGCGAAAGTAGGCACGTTTAAGAGATAAATAAAGAATTACTACGGCAAAATAGTAAGGGCTCTCGGCCTATATTTTATTAAAATATTTATTAATTTTTTTAATAACTATATTAACGCCAGATTTAAAAAAGGAGTTATATTTATTTTTAAGGCTCTACTAAGTATACTAGAGGATTTAATAGAGGAGCTCTATATTAGTAATTAACTCCTATAGAGCGCCATATAAGCCTTTAATACTAAAACTATTAGCGTCGCCTTTTATACGCTTAGTGGCTAATATAAAAGGCTTTAGTATCTTAACAAGCTGCTCTACCTACTATTAATATTTATTAGTAAGCGCGTCCTAAAATAGATTGTAGCTATTATTAGCGGGCTTCCTCTAAGCTAGTAGATATTTATTAATTACCTTATAAAGAAGTAATGTACGGCGGAGTATAAAGTAGGTTAAATTCTACTAAATACCTCCGTCCTTAATAAGTAGAAGCTCTACTTAATTAAAAAGATCGTCCTTAATATATACTTTGGCCTAATTCTTAGCAAAGTCCTTACGGCGTCCTATTAATCGCATAATATATTTAACGATATTATAAATCTTGCCCATAAAGCCTTTCTCCCATATAAGGTTAAATTTAGCTTAATCGCTTACATTAATTAGTAAGCGTTTAAGCTTGCTTATACCTTTACTATATAGTAAAGTTTTAATAATAAGGTTAATAACATGGCTAATATACTAAAGCCGTTTCTTTTTAGGCACTAAAAGGCTTTATAAGAGGTAACTATAGAGCTTATTATTATCACTAGCGTTATTAGTTATTAAGGAGCCGAGTTTATAATTAATTTAATACTTTTAAATTACCGTTGCTAAAGCCGTTACTATATTTTTAGTAGTATATAATCCTCGTAGTTGTAAAAGGCCTAAAAGCACTAATTAAAGCCTGTTGTCTTTATTAATAAAATAAGCTTATAGACGGAACTAACTCTATATTTAATAATTAAAAGCTTTAACTACAAGATAAGCTTAAAGTTAATGCGGATTACTTCCTTACTACTTAAGCTAAGATGGCCTATATTTTTGGCCGTACTAGTAGGGACGTATAGATACACCTACGTTTGCGATATGCCTAGGATTTGGCAGACCCCTTCCTCTTTAAAGAAGAGATAATTAACTACCTATCTTCTATTTATAAGGACCCCTTTAAGATATAAAACGCCCGCCTTAATTATAAAGCCCTTAATATAAAAATAATAGAGACCTTTTTAGCCTTCTAGACCTACTTTCTATACCTAGCCAGCTAAGTCTATATTCCTTATAAAGACCTAATGCCAGACCTCTTTAATAAGCTTACCCTAGACCTATAGCGCGCTATACTGCTAGTTTTTACTACTATATAAACGCTAAAGGTACTTATAGACCACTGCTTAGCTATTAATTAAGGCCTCTATTAAATTAAGGTATAAGCTAAGCGGTATAAAGCTAGAAATTCTTTAAACTAGACTATAAGCACTATAAGAACGGCCTATAGTGCCCTAGTATAATTAGCAACTCCTATAGCACTAGCCGTATAGCCCGCTATTAATTTGGCAGCTAGCCGCGTAGCTAGTTCTACCGCGGGTCTAGTATACACTTAACCTATATATAGCGACCCCTATAAATAAGCTCTTAGTAATTAAAGAGCCTACTTCTTATATAGCTAGAAGGACTACTTTGCCAAGGACTGCTTAATAAAGGCAAAAATGGACAAAGTTTTATTAATTTAAGAAGATAGTACAGAGTTGGAAAAAAGAGAGCCCTAGAGAAAAACTCCTCTCTAGGGTTAAAAGGGGTTAATATGTTATATATTAATCTAGGTAGGCTAGTTGGTAGAAGAAGCTATACTATCCCTTATACTTTATTTTATAATAGATATTAAATTTTAACCTCTGCTTTAGCTGACTTTAAAATAAATACCTTTGCCTTAATAGACACCTAGTGTCTAAACGAGTTCGAACAGGAATTTGTAGACGCAATCACGTGAGCTAAGCGAGCTTAGGAAACCCCTTAAATTCTACCTATTCATGTACAATTAGAAGAGAAAGTCACCATTATCCAAAAGAGCATACAATACTATACGTATTTCGTGCCCCTGGATATGACTCACTTGTATTATTAAGTTGATACAAACACCTAGTATACTATAAAGCTAGCTAACCTTTTAAATGTACCCCTTAAAGAACTACCTAAACTAATTCCTATTTATGGGTATAACAGACAGATACGGCCGCCTATTATAACTATTTTATAAATTTACCTTCGCGTAGATGGACGAAGGTAGTATAATATCCCCTTTTTTATTACGGACCTAAAAAGCCATAATATAATCTTATAAAGAAAATGGCTAGCCTATTTAGGTTTATAGCTTAATATATAGAGCCAACGGCTTATCTAGCCTAAAACCCTATCCCTAATACCTTCTTTTATAAAGGAAATTAGCATTATAATAAAAAACCTTATATAGCTATAGGTAGACACCATTTACTAGGCTAATGCTATATATAGGGACTAGGCCTTTAAGAAAGATATACAGCTTAATCTATAATAGGTCTATATACTACGTCGCCCCCAGACTACTAATATCGCACTACTGGCATTAGAAACCTAGAAAGTTAGTAATAAGCTAGCTGGCTTAGGCCCTATATAGATATAAAGAACAGCAAGGAATATTAGACGCTATACTAAATATATAGACTAGAAAGATAATTTACGGAAGATAGAATAGAAGCTAAGAAGGGTTATAAGCTCTTAACCACAAAATACGGTCTATAGAACGTCTATAAAGAAACCTATAAACCTCCTACTAGTTAATATGTGCTATATTAGTGCCATAGGGTTCTACCAGAACTTAAAACGGCCTAATACCGTTGCCTTTATAACTAGCTTATATAAAATTAATCGGATAATTAAAGATAAGGAAGCCCTAGCCTATAACTAGCTTAGTAGGGAAAGTAAGCTTATAGATAAGGAGCTGGTAGAACAGAAACTACTCTGCTAATACCGGGAATTTAAGAATATATTCTCTAAGGTAGTATCTAATATACTCCCGCCTTACCAACTATATAACTATAAGATTAAGATCAGGCTAGATAAAGAAAACACCCTTAGCTATAGGCCACTAAGTAGTACCTTATTAACAACCTTAATAAAGGCTTTATTAAGCCTAGCTAAGTCCTCTTTACCTTACCTATTCTCTTTATAAAAAAGCCTAACAGCGGACTCCGCTTCTATTTTTTATTTTTTTTATTTTTATATCCATTATATTATACTATATACAATACTGCGCATGTAGCCTCTAGGCTATAGCGCTATATTTCTATATATATAAATCCTTTCTAGACAGCTTAATATATATTAGTAGCTATGTCCTAGTAGTTTATTTCTATCCTTTTGCTCTCTATAGTCTATTTACTAGAAATTTAATAGGAGTTGCCTCTCTCTAAAATCCTATTTATTTTTATCTATTCTTCCATAGAATCTTCCGCGCTAGTACTATGTACTAGTTTAGCTGCTTTAAGAGTCTCGCAGTCTTTACTATTAGCAATGTGTTTTTCTTTACAATTAATACAAAGAGAGGTAGTATGCTGGCAAGGCTATCCTATTATTATATAGGTAGGACAGGCGTGGTCTTTAAATAAATGTGCAGCTACACAAAATCTATAGGCCCTAGTAGAGCACCTATCTCCTATATGGCCAAATTTTTGGCAGCTAGTGCACTGCGTAGTAGGAGAGACTTTAAGGTATTTAAGGAGGTAAGGCCTCTGGGATTGTGGAGACTATATATTATAAGTATATATCTCTAGTATGTAACCAGCGACTATCCAAGGGGCGTCTGGAGGTTTTCCTAAGGGCAACCTAAGGTAACCGCGATAATATCCCTTATAATACCTCTAAATTAAAAAATATAAGAGGTTGCTTAGCTCTATTAATATAGGAGCATACCTGTTTACTAAGTAATAATAAGCCCGTACGAAAGAAAAAGGCCCGTCTTTTATTCTATTATAAATACTATATAAAGTTATATACTATATAGTTAACTTCTAACTTCCGAAACCACTTAGCGTTAAATTATAGTATTATAGTTAAGCCTAAAACTAGTTATACAAAAGAAGCAATATAAGATTAATTAAAAGATCTTTATCTTAAAGTGTTGTCTTAAAACGAGATAGAAGAGCTAGATTTAGAAGTGCTTTAAGCTGTCTTAAATAAGGAAGTTATTAATAAGGCCCTTATTATATTAATTATTATATAAAACCTACTATTTTAGATAGTTGTATAAGGAAATTTAAAAGTCTTATAAGAAGAAGAATTCCGCTTAATAATTATACAAGATGGAATAGCTAGTATTTTATACTTAGCGTAGCAATTTAAAAAAAGTCTGCCCTTAATACGTATACTAAGCGTAACCTTAATACACTTAAAAAGGACTATCTTAGTCTAAAGGACTAGGAGGCTCTTTGTATAATAATAAAAATTCTTTAAATGTTTTATTAGACAACCCTAAAATATTAAGGATATAAAGTAACGCTTAAGAATATACTCTTTATAATAAACGTTATAATTAAGCACCTTAATAAATCTTAGGTTAGTTTATCTCCCCTTTTTATTTCTGTCGGGAATGAGGCAAGCGGTCGTCACGTGTCGCCGCGGCACTAGCGTGGCGAGGAGTCTTAGGCTCCTCGTCCTTCCTTATTCCAAGAACAATTGAACAATATCATACTATCTATAAACTGTAGCTACGTGATATCACCTTGTGAAACCAACACTGATCAGTGGTTAACTTCACAGTTATACTATAGAACAGCTAGGTATTCCACCAAGAAGAGACAAGCCACTGTACCAGTGCTACTTGTGCTAGAGGAAGCTATCTTTTAAGGTTAGAACTGGTCCTAAACCTTAAATAGAACTCTTCTATAAATCTAAGGATCTAAAGGCCAGAACTGGTCCTAAGCCTTTTCCCAGATTATAGATTCTTGCGTCTATTATGCAGAACAACACGCTTTATAAGTCTTCGTGATTTAAGGCCAGAACTGGTCCTAAGCCCCATAATTGCAAATATATGTCACAAACGCGTACCAAACGACAATCCCTACACTAATAACACTTCCCTTCCTCCAAAAACATGGCTATAATTACTCTAAACGACTGGAAAGACTCCTTACTACTAGGGGTAGCTATGCACGTGAAACTTATTAATAAAGGTTTGGATGAATTTGCCTGTAATACAACAACTTATACCATAAAATAAGTTAATAGCTTTCTCCTACACTATATTCTATTCTACTAAGATAGATACTACGCCGATTTACAGCTATGGGAATATTTTAGGGAGGATTTTTAAGACTTTCTCTATAGGAATGGGGTATATGTTGCTAAGAATGGTAACCCAATTACTAGTAATATTTAGGCCATTATTATTGGTATAGAAGAACCAGTATGGACAGAAGTTAAGATTATACGTTAACTACGAAAACCCAGAACCAACCTATATTCTTTAGAAGGCAACTTTAATTTATATTAAAACCCCTAGAACGCTAATCTCCCACCTAAAGGTACTCTTCTACCTAGAGGTGCCCTCCTACCTAGAGGTGCTCTCCTACCTAGAGGTGCCCTTCCTTTACCTCCTCCGCCGCCTCTAACTCCTCCACCCTAGCTAACTAGTAAGCCTTTACCACAAGAAGTCACGAATCTAATAAAGGTATACTTAGACGAAGAGAAGAAGTTTAGAGGAGAACTATACAATATACTTAGAATAAAACTACAGGTCTTTTACGACTGTTATAATAACGTTGGAATTTAATGCCACTAGTACTATTACGCTTTCTCTATCATGTTAAAGGGACGGGCGGTAATATTCTATTATAACCATATTATGGGTAGAAACTATAGCTTTAATATAATACTTTAGCTTACTAGAGCCCACTTTAAAACTAATAAGAATTGCTAACTTTATATGTCTAAATGGCGGAAGACTATATTCTAGAGAGTTATTGCTTCTAATACAACAAAGACTTGTTTAGAGTGCCTTTAACTACTCTTTAATAAACTCTAGAAAATCTAATATAGTCTTACCAAAACCTACTAAAATGAAAACAGTTTAAGGGACCAGGTTATCTTAGCCTGCCGTGGCGTTCCTAAGTGTAATTTGGCGCTATATAAACCTGCGGATATATTTAAAGGAGTATATACCGAACTACGCTCCACTATAGGTACTGCGATACGAACATAAGAATCTTAACAGTTTTATACCGAAAATCCTATCTAAACCGGTATTCTAGACCAATATAACCAGAACTAGACAGACTGTATATATAGTGGCCGTGGTAGGAGATATAGCAGAGGGTACGATTAACGTTAACTATAAGGCAATTGTGGAGGTCCTCGTAGAGGTTCATTTTAAAGTAATTGCCAGAAGAAGTGCTACGTTTGTAAGAAGCCAAATTGCTAGTTAACTAGGCACTCTCTTAATAAGCGAAAGGAGGCATATAATAAGTTTCGCTAAAGTGCAAGAAATGTTAGAAATTATAAGGTTACTATGGCCTACTTCTAAAGCTTCCTGGTTTAATATAAAGGCATAGAAGACTTTAAGGGTGAGGTTAATAAGGCCAAACAGCTCCTTATGGATATAGAAATTAAGGACTACTCTCCCAACTAATACTTTACTAAGTATAGTAAGGTAGATAGTATATAAGCCGTCACTGTTTTTAATAACCAATTTACGTTCTATGCTATTATAAAGTTAGATATCTTTAATAAGCTAAAGGAGAGTTCCGCGTTCTCCTTTAATAATAAATACTCAGCAAATATCTTCTATGGTATTATGCCAGATACTGGAGCCGCAGGAGTATCTATAGTAGGAGAACCTTAAGTTCAAGCTCTTTAGTAGCTTAATAGCCCTGTTTAGATTAACCAGTTAACGGCAGGCTAATATACAATTTACTTTAGTAAGGGTACTACAATCTCTCTTGGCACAATTAGGGTTAAAACCCCCTTAGGGTATATTACTTTCCACGTTGTTCCCGCAAATACTCTATTTCTATTTTGCATTAGAGATATAGATAAATTAGGCATTAAGCTTAATAACCTTAAGAATATACTTATTTAGGGAGATAATTGGGTGCCCATTGTGCGCAAGTAGGGTCACCCTTGGTTGCTCCTTTATTAACTAGAAAAGAGTATTGCTTAGAGCTACCTAACTAAGTTAGAGTTACGTTAACTACACCGTTAATTTAGCCACCTATCCATTTACTAATTACTTAGGGTTCTTTAGCAAGTAGGCTATAAAGTTAAGGTTAAGGCAATTAAGCACCTTATAAAGTACTGCTATTACTGCCAAATAAACCAGAAGTCCCCTGGCTGATTTAAGTTCACCTTTAAAGATAACTATAACTTTAACTTCTATATCATTATTAATGTTATATATCTTAGCGGTAAGCTAGTACTCTAAGTTGTTAACTTCTTAACCTCCTTCTAAGCTGCATGTTTCTTAAAGGATATATTAGCTAGGAACGTATAGGATACCCTTTAATTATACTAGATTAATATCTACCTAGGACCCCCTAATTAAATTGTCTATAACGCAGGAAAGAACTTCTTATCTATAGAGTTTTAATAACAGATAAAGGCAATGGTAATTAAGGTTAAGGAAGTCCCTATTAAGGCACATAATAGTATTAGAAAAGTAGAGTGGTATTACACGCCATTACGCCGCGTATATAAGATTATCTCTTTAGAACTAGAGGATGCTAGCAAAGAACTTACCTTATAAATAGCTATTAAAGCTATTAATAATTCCGCCAGCCCAGATAGACTTATACCTATATTGCTAGTCTTTAGCGCCTACCCTTAAATAACTAATAATTATCTACTATTTCCCTCCATTATATAATAGGCTAAGGCTATTCACAAGGCAATAAAGGAGGTACGACGTCTCTATACTATACGCTAGGTTAACAACGCACTAGGAATAAAAAATGGCCTAAATACCTTAACTACGCTTAATCTACTACTCTAGTCTAAGGTACGCGTATAGCGTAAAAAGGGAGGATTGTTAGGCCTATATTAACTTATTACAATTAATAGTTAAACTTATACTATTTAGATGCCTTACAGACCCACTTAATTCTATTTAACTATTATTAAGCCTTACTACAAAAATAACAGTTTTAAGCCTTTATAAAACGCCCTAAAAGATGCTCTAAAGGAGAACTATAATTAACGTGATCTAGAAGGCAACTATAATTCTAATATAATTATAGTAGATATACCGCAACTACAACGCGGTAGAGGTCGCCTAAAGGGATTATAAAATCGCCAACATCTTGTTAATTTTAAAGAGTAATTTATTACCACTATTAAGAATAGAGTTAAGTTATTAATGGCCTTTATAACAGCCAAAGAGAAGGCTAACTTTAAGCTCGCAAAACAGCTCTAAAAGGAAGGTTATATTATAACTCTAGGAGCTCCTTTCTAAGTATCTAATAAACAGGAGATCGATAGTCTTATTACAAGAGGAGTAAGAGGAGTTTTTAAATTTAAGAAGTATAACCCTACCAAATGTAATGGAGTTTGTATCTTTAAGTTAAGAATGGTTAATAAGATTAAGGGCAAAGCTACTAACACCCTATTTAAGAATTTAAGGCTTATTATTTAAGGCTATAATAATAATAGCAAGGAGGTAATTCTTACGCAATCTCCCATAATTTAATAAGCTAGTTAGTAAGTTATTATTGCGCTAGCTTCCTCCTTAATAAAGAACAGAATAGCGGTTTATTTATAAGATATTACTTAGGCCTACACCTAATTAGAGACGCACCTTTAGCGCTTAATACTAGCATACCTTTTAGAGTAAATTTGCCACCAATATCCCAAAGATACAATTATGGTTATGCTTAAGCCATTATATAGAATCGCAGAGGTAGGAACTTATTAGTGGGCTACCTATAGCAAGCACTATAAAGAGAGGCTCTTAATAACTACTTCTATATTTAATCTATGCTTCCTTATTATAACCACGGGAACCCTATTTAGAATTGTCAGCATATAAACTAATAATATAATTATCTTAGGAGATAACCAATTCTTAGCTCTTAAAGAAGATAAGCTAGTAAAGGCAAATCTTATAGCAAAGCTAAAGGAAAAGCTTAATTTAACAATACTATTGCTTTTTAATAGATGCATCCTCTCCCTAAACAAGGATTCTATTACTTTGCGCCAAAAGGGTTAAGGTAAGAAGATTAACATTATTAACGTTAATTCTCTAAAGCAAGGATATGTAAAGCAACGCGCTTATAGAGCTTATATTGCTTCTATATATTAACCCAAGACTTTATTTAATCTTTCTATTGCCACCTAACACCAGGAACTAACTAAGGATAATATTCTTGCCCTAAATAAACGTCTTTCCTGGCAAATAAACCATCTAGATTGGGAACTACTCTATATACCTATTAATCTTCCCACTGCCAAGCTCTTTATATTTATTAATAGATTATTTATAAATAATAAAGACTTTAGCTCCCAGTTAGGATATAAGATTATTATCGCGAACAAATCTACTAGAGAGAATGACTTTATAATTAACGGCAATCTTATCTATTAAAGCTTAACTAAGAGCAAGCGTTTTAGCATTAGAGATATATGGAATAGTTAGCGAAGTTAACATAGCAATTACAATTGGAACTACCCTAAAGATGATTATAGATCGACTTAAACTTCCTGTTATCCCTACAATTATATATATCGACTTATACTCCCTCTATAAGTATTTAGTTAAGCTTGGTACCATAAAGGAGAAGCGCCTTATAATTGATATTATAGCACTTTAGCAATCCTACAAACGGCAAAAACTCTTTAAGATTTAATAGATTAACGGCCAAGATAACCCAGCAGATATAATAACGAAGGTAAACCTAAATAAGCCTCTAGAGACATTTATTAATATAAATACTCTATATATATAAGTTAAAGGTTGGGTTAAAAGGGAGTAGGAGCAAGACTTATATTATAATGGCAATAATTAATAGGCACGTACTATGCGCTGTTATGGCTTGGCAGAATTTGGCAGAAGTCTATAGCTTAGCAGAATTTGGCAGAAGTCTATGGCTTAGCAGAATATAGCAGGTTGCGGCAGGTTGCGGCAGATTGCGGCAAAGTGCGGTCTTATAACTGGGCCTAATTGGTAGGCGTGCGCAAGGTATTATGGGGTGGTTCTATAACGCTACATAAGTCAAGCGGTATCTATGTATATAGATGGCAACCATAAAAGAAGAGTTGCTGGTGTCGGGAATGAGGCAAGCGGTTGTCACGTGTCGCCGCGGCACTAGCGTGGCGAGGAGTCTTAGGCTCCTCGTCCTTCCTCATTCCAAGAATAATTGAACAACATTATACTATCTACAAACTGTAGCTACGTGATATCACCTTGTGAAATCAACAATTTCTTAATTTAGCTAATATATAATAGAAGGAGTTCTCTAAGCGTATTAAAAATGCCTAGAATACCTTTAATAGGTATTACTATAAAACAGATAACTTACCCCTTTACACCACTACGCTTATTCTTTATCTAGCCCATTATATAAGATATATTAAGTAGGTTTAGAAGAAGAATTGGCGTAAGCCTATATTTAATAGCGTTAAAAGGCTCTGGGAGAGATATTAAAATAGAAGTTCTATACCTAGAATTATGTTATATAAAAAGCTAGCTCTAGCTTAAGATATTAATAAGTTTAATAAGATCGCCGAGGATCTTATTAGTATAATGTTTTAACCAAAAAGTTAGGACGAGTATAAGGACTTCATTTCTAAGATACTATATAAAAATTTAATAACTGCGCTTTAGTGGTGGTCTTAAAAACAGTAATAAAAGCGCTAGCTATGGCTCTCGCTTATAGCAATTGAAATTCTCTTAATTTTAGCAATAAGTGACGACCTAGAGAGAGTCTTTTTAGGAGGACATTGTATAGTATTATAGGATAGAATACAGATAGATTCTAAAACTCTTAAGAAAACAAAGTTGTTCGGATCACGGGGGGGGTTTGGGTTCAATCAATTTCTTCTTTTTTCTTCTACTTCTACAGGTGGAATTTGATGGATCTCCTGAGCTCGCTTAGCTCACGTGGTCAACCCAATTGGTTACAAGCAACTGTGTCTACTATATTACAGAACCTTATTCAGACAAAAGTATTTAAAGAATTGGTATTAAAGAAGAATTATAAAAGAGATAGAGGATTTTTCTTTAAGTATTTAGCTATTATATATTTAGGGGAAGGAGGTAGATAGGAACCCTATAATACCTTATATATGCCTACCTATTCCTACTATAATATCCGCAATATCCGTAATATTTGCTGAATTCTGCTAGAACTGTAATAACTGTCTGCCTAGTTAGGGTAGAAAAGCTCCGCATAGGGCATTTTTATCCTTATTAATTGCGATATTTTATGCATTTTCTATTAGATAAAGGATATTTTATGCTCGCTTATCGCATTATTGAAAACCATACTGCCTCTTGCTGTTGTAGTGTGGCTATTAAGGTTGTAGTTGTATAAGGGGGTGTTTGGTTATACCTCTATATTTAATATAGAGGCTTTATATTATAACCAAAATAGAGCTTAAATCTAAATATAGGGTGGATGTTCGTTAAATCTAATGACTTTTAAATATGGAGCTCCTCCATATTGGTAAGCGCGTCAAATTTGTAAGCTATACTGTATACAGTAGTTGAAATGAGGTTCTTGGCACTGTTTCAATATAGAGCTTCGAGCTCCTGTTCCATATTCTATATTAATATAGAGCTCCTATATACGCGCCAAAGTGACGACTTTTTATGATATGGCGACTCCATATGCCCTAATTGCTATACTACTATCGTATTTACAAGCCTTATATAATAATAATATTATTATTATTACCTTTGTAATTGTAATAAGCTTATTTTCAAGGCGTCGTGGGCGTCGTGGGTATTGCTATAACTCTAGGAAACGTTGATTATAGAGAGGGCGTGGCCAAGGAGGAGACTTTATTATTACACTAAAGTAGGGAGTCGCGATAGAGGCCTAGTGGCAAATAGGGGCTTATTTAAATCGCTTACTAACGTTAATTATATATTAAGCGAAGTTAAATATAGAGCCTTATCTGGAGCTGTAACTAAATAGTCGACTTAATTATATATTTAAATGGTAGCCGCCACTAATTATAAAATGGGTGACACTAAAAGATGTACAGATTAACAGATTATAAATATAGAGGCGATTTGTAACCAAATACTACCTAACGTGTTACGGTTTTCGCGATTTTAATAGGGTGGCCTATAGGCTTGTATAACCCATAGGCTTACCAACTACATTAGGTAAATAAGAAGTTAATAACGTAAATATAATTAGTAAAGTGGTTGCTTAATAGATTAACTCTAATTCTATTTTAAGATTTACTATAAAGAGAAGAAATATCTAGGAAGGGACTGTGGTCCTATAAATATATAATACTGCGCCTATAATATATACTAAGTACGTTAGTATATTAGTACGTTAGTACGTCTTTACGTTTCTATGTTTTTACGTTTTTATGTTCTAAATTAGTCTTATAACTATCCATATAACTTGGCTACCCCTTATTCTATAGCTTAATCTATTTTAGCGCCTCCTATATTATCTTAACTAACCCATTTATATCTTCTCTTAGTAGTCGTACTAGTGCTAATATAAGGTCCGTAATATAATAAACGGAAACGCTAATATATATACCTTATAAAATAGAGAGGCTTTATTAAGCCCTTATAGAAACCTATTAACCTTATAAGACTTATATAAGCTATAAAAGACTTTTATAAACTCTACCTAAAACTACTATAGCTCTATTTTACAGAAGCTTAAGTTTAAAGGGAGGGTACTATTATAGGATACCCTCATTATGACGGTGCTGGAGCGCGTTACCTGCTACATTACCGTTTCCAGGGCAATTTGTCGCATTTTTAGGCAATCTGCTAGCACTACTTATAGAGCTAATCAATTAGGATTTTCTATGCCCGGTATGGAAAATCACCATTAGCTTGCTTGCCACTAGCGCCTTAGCCACCACTTATATCTTATTAGTCTCCAACAGTCTTTTTCTCCTTCTTCTCCTTAGCTTAGTATTCTTATATAGTAGCAATCTATAAGCTTTAGTTTAGAAGTATTTATACAAGCCCGTTACACCTATAATACTTTATATATATCTACCAGTTTCTATTAACTTGGTAACTAAAGACTAACTATAAAACGGTAATTTAATAGCAATTTACGGCAATTTGCCGTATTCTACTATATTTTACTAAGTCTAGTAAATCCTACTAAGTTCTGCTAGGACTACTACTTAAATCCTATTCTGCCCTATGTATATATTAACTAAGTAACTAAGTTAATAATATATGCTCTTTTTTCCTATCTCTTTACTTTCTTTTCTTATATAACGTCTTAATTTTCTTATGTAGTTTATGTAGTAGTAACTCTTTGATTAACGTCTGATACGGATCCTACTGGCCCACGCAGACTACTCCGCACAGGGGGGGAAACTTATGTATTTACAGGAAGAAAACCCCTGTAGTTAGGGGAGGAAAAACCCTATGAGCAGCCTCAGTAGGATGAAAAACCCCAATTTGCCATATTTGCACGTAGCTGCGGCCCTGTGGGCCTACAGCACGTCCTCCTCCTTAGATGTTTTAAACTCCTTAGGAACCACTGCTTCCTTCTCTAGCTTATCTAAAGCTAGGGTTTACTACGTCCCAGCTAGGCCTTGCCAATTAATTACCGTGTACTTTGTGTTCTATATCTTAACTATCCCCTGTGTGCTATCTCTTGTTGACTATTACTATATACGCCATGCCTCCCCCCCCCTTAAGGCCTATTAAAGGCGTAAGGGGGATTTATCCGTTCTACCATCCTAATACTAAAAGATAAAAGCGGGATATATGTGTACCTAGGTATCTTTTATGCCTAGGCCCTAGTCACTAGGCCCTCTCTAAGGGCACCACTCCGTTAAGAGGAGATAAGGAAAACCATACAGGGTTATCCGGCTGACGGTTTTAGTAGTATTACGGCAGTACGGCAAGTGACCGCATGCTCCGCGGGCGATCGCCTTAGGGGTTAGGAGGGGCCGTATATTTGCTTATTTGTTCGCTCGTTCGCGTTTGCTTATTTGTTAATGTAAGGTCGTCGATGCTTTTAACTGGGGGTTAGGGGATGTTATTGAATACTATACATCCATGTTAGATCGTATAGGTGCCCTGGATAGGAGAACAGTGTAGTAGTCGTCGTACTGTAGAGGGCCAATAGTAGTGGTTTTTAAGATCTCACTATCTGAAAATTTCTTACCACCGCCCTTAACGCCTATAACCACCACCAGGTCCTGTCCGCACGCTATACAATGTCTCTGCATTGGCTCTAGATCTGAACTTTAAAGACTAGGTTCGTAGCTGTCACTACATATAGGTGCAGAGTCCGATTTCGACGGCCTGTAGTTTATGTATATAGCTTAATAATATCTACTTTGCTGTATATTATTACTGTAACGGAACCTTGTAGTAGGAACTACGGTGGGTCCTATTATTAGGCTGGGTATGTAGGTAAGAACAGTGTCAACAACATAATAATAACTAGTGGAGTGGTTGCCTAACAGATTAACTCTAATTGTATTCTAAGATTCACTATAAGGAGAGAACCATCTGTGGTAGGGACTGAGGTCCTTTAAATACATAACTATACTCCTAAGAAATCCTCTCTTATATATAAGGTACGTGTTATACGTATTATACACAGGCGTATACTGCGTATACTCTATACACTGTATATAATATTATGTAACTCGCTTACTATTCCTCGTTATATAGTTCTACCGGCTCTATTTTAGACCGTGCCTATATTAACCAACTAGCTTCCTACAACTCTTCCCCAAGTAGTTGTAATATTGTACTTAAAGTGTCTATAACACTATCTCCTTTCTCTTTATTTTTGTCCTTAAAGATTCCTAACATCTCCAAGTTATCTACTAGAGGTGTAATGTCCGTTTAATTAGTCTAGTTAATATCCCTGTTTATTATACCTAAAGCTTCTTCTTTTTTATAAGCGCAACGTTATGCTCGCACTATAGCTGCTATACTGTTACTTGGTGAGATAATATCGTCTCCGTGTTCTTATTATACGAAAGTAGGGTTAGTGTATGTTATAATAGCAAGTCCTTTATCTTAATAACCCTTGTCTTACTTAGAGTGCACTAAAGCAAATATTTAATTGTTCTGTAATGTTCGCTCTGTATCTAACGCTAAGTGTACGTGTCTTATAACTCTTAGTAGTCTTTAAGTTCCCTAAGTAACTTGTTATAGGGTCTTATGTTTAATCTACCGCTGCGAAGCTTAAGTCTAAGTTGGCTACCACGCGCGCTAAACTCTACCGTTCTGCTAAAGAGACCGCTCGGGCCCTTAAGGCTCAACATCGCTTCTTTAAGTCTTAGTAGGTTGCGTTTGCTCGGTTAACCCGTCTTAAAAAGGTTTATAAGAAGGTTTGTTCTAAGGAGTGGGTACTAGTTTAATAAGGTCTTAATAAGTTAGGTAATAAAAGGGCTAGCTCTCCTCCTATAAAGGAAACAACTTTAAGTAGCTCGGTAATTGCTCCTCTTAGGTCCCCCTTAGGTAACTTATTTTTTGGCAATTCTTCCTTATTAATATTGCCTGACCTACTTTCTTCTAATACTCTTATACCTTTCCTATAGCGTTCTCTAGGTTACTTAGTAGTTCCTAGGTAGTCTTACAGTAGCCTATCTACTTTACTTTATACTACGTTTCATTATCTATATTCTTATAACTAATAATCTTTAAAACTTGCCATTTATCTTTTTCTTGTCCTCTATATATGTCTGCCTTATAAACTAGTGGCTTAATATTCCTGTATGCTAGCTCTAGCATTGCAACGTATTATATAGAGTAAATCTTCATTTTAGCTAGTAGGTTTAACTTATACGTAACTAATAAAATTCTTTACGCAATTTTAAAAGGTCCTAGTTTAACATAGTCCAACTTCTTACTTAGTTGTCGACTCTTAAAATTTTTATATAGTAGCTATACTTTATCTCCCTCCTTAAGATCTGGTCCCTCAGATCTCTTAGCATTATAGTACCTTTTTATTTGCTTTTATACTAGTTTAGCTGTTTCTTTAAGGTTTATATAAAGATTTATTAACGTCTCCATTCTTTATTTAGCTGTGCTACTCGTTTTCTTTACTTGGCGTGGTAATAACAACGTTCTTGGTTTATACCTATAGTTTGCCTTAAATAGTAATGTCCCCATTTCTTCTTATGGTGTTGCATTATATATAAACTGTGTAACTAGTAATAACAATACCCAATTGTTTTGTGCATAATTAATATAGTGCCTTAGATACTGTTCTAGTGTCTAGTTTAGTCTTTCCGTTTATCCGTCCGTCTGCAGATGGTACGCTGTAGAGGTTGCTACGCGAACCCCTTATTCTGCCAGAAATACTTCCCAAAATGCTACTATAAATCTTAGATCTCTGTCTGATATAATTTTGTTTAGTGCTCTATGTCTTATAAATACTTTCTTTATATAGATTCTAGCGATATCTTCTACTGATATCTCTTTAGTGCATACTATAAAGTATCCCTACTTTGTAAGCTTATCCACTATTACTAGAATCGCGTTATAACCTTATCCTATAGTAGGATCTTTTAACTTTGGTAACTTAACAATAAAGTCCTATAATATAACCTCCTATGGTCTTCCTGGTATTTTAATAGGTTATAGCCCTCTATACGGCTTATACCTTATTGGTTTGTTTCTTTAGCAATCTAGATATTTCTTTATAACTTATCTTGCTAGTCCCTAAATTCCTTAAATAACGTACTTCTCTTAAAGTCTTAACACTAAGCCTGTAGCTCCGTTGTGTCCTTATGTTATTCCCTTATAGAATTCCTTAATAAACTCCTCTGTAATAGACTTAGGTATATACGTTGCTTCTCTATTTTTATATTGCTCTAAGTCTAGATCCTCTACTTATGCTTTTTAGATCTTCTATATCTAATTACTTTCTAGTAACTTATAGATCTAACTTTCCTTAGTTGCTATAATCTTTGGATAATTATACCTAATTAATCCGTTTTAATCCCTTTGCAACAAAGCTCCTAATAGCTTTTTGTTATTTTATAGTTTAGCTTTTCTACTTAGAGCGTCTGTTTATGCATTATCTGTACCCTTAGTATACTAAATTTCGAAATGGTATTCTATAAGTATTTCCGCCCATCTGACCTATCTTTAGTTGAGTTTCTTTATTATTAGAAATCCTATAAGGTTCTTATAGTCTATTTTAACCATAAATGGTTTCTTTATGCCTTATAAGAATGCTCTCTATTCTTTAAATACTATAACTATACCTAACAACTCTTTGTTATAGATATTATAGTTTAACTCTAGTGGTGTTATTTTTTAACTATAATATGCTACTGGGTGCTATGCGTCCTGGTGCTTTTATAGTAAGCATACTCCTAGTGCAAAATCTGATGCGTCTGTCTCAATAACCGTTTTTAACTTTAGTTAATAGATCTTAAGGACTGGCTCTTAGGTAAACAACTCTTTAAGTTCCTAAAATAGTTTCTTCTATTTACTACCTTAAACCTATAGTTCCTCTTTCTTTGTTAGCCTTGTAAATGGCTTAATACTTTTTAACCATTATGCTATAAACCTCCTGTAGTAGTTACAAAACCCTAAGAATAATCTTAACTGCGTAATGTTCTCTGGTTCTTGCTAACTTACTATAGCTTTAACTTTCTTTAGGTCTATACTGATTTTCCCTAGTTTAATAATAAATCCTACAAAATCGGTTTTCCTTGTAAAGAACTCGCATTTTTTAATTGCTACTGGCATCTATTCTTCCTATAGTCTCTTTAAGACCCATTTAACGTGTTCTTTATGTTCTCCCTTATTTTCTAAGTAAATAATAATATTGTTGAGATATACTATAATAAACTTATCTAGGTGTTCTCCTAATACACTATTAATTTACTTCTGGAACGTTGCTAGTGTATTTATAAGCCCGAATTGCATAACTAATAGTTTATATAGTCCTTCCTTTGACCTAAAGGCTGCCTTCTACTTATTACCTTCCTTAATCCTAATCTGGTGGTACGCCCACCTTAGATCTATCTTTATAAAGATTTTTATATTGCCTATCCTATCTTAGATTTTGCTAATTAAGGGTAAAGGATACCTATCCTTTTTAGTAATGTTGTTTAACTGTTTATAGTCTATACACATTCTAAGTTTTCTGTTTTTCTTTGGGATGAATAGTACTGGATATCCTGCTAATAACTATAATGGTCTAATATATCCCTTACATAAGTTCTCCTAGATAAACTCTTTAAGCGCTACTAACTCTGTTTTAGTAAGCTTATAGATTAAAAAAAACTTTAGACTTATTCCTTCTTCTAATTCTATTTTATGGTCCCATACTATATGCTCTAACAGCTTTTCACTTTCTAGTAACTATAACTTTTTACTATACTTATGGTATCTCTTTGGTATATAACTTAAGCCTCGCTTAGTCTCTTTATACATCGCTCTAACTTAGTACTATACCAACTTAGTTTACTATTGCACTTTATATTATTAAGTATCCCTAATATTAACCTAATCTATAACCCAATTAATCTTTAGATTGTACTTCTGTAACTAAGGTATTCCTAGTATCGCCTTATCCTGTCCTAATGGTAGGATATTAAAAAACATTCTTACTAGTTTTCCTTTAATAGTTAGCTGAATAGGTTCTGTTTTAAGATTAATAATACCTCTTCTATAGGTTATCTAATCTCCTAAAATTATTATAAGTGGATATAAGTGTTTCTTCTATCTATATAGTAACCCCATCCTTTCTACTACTTTTGGTAATATGTGGTTCCTTATTACTCTACTATCTACTAACGCTTTAAACTGCTAATCTTGCCATTTAACTTATAAATTTAGGTATTATCCTTAAATTTCTTTAAGGGTTTAAGGCTCTAATACTAGTTCCCTTTAGTCCTATACGCCTCCCCTTTTTCTAACTATTAGCTGCTAGATCCTATTTATACTTAATCCATCTTAGGCCAATACTTAGTTCGTTTCTTTTTCTCTATATACTATAGATAAGTGTTCTTTAGGCACTCCTACCACTATTATCCGTCTAGGTATTCTTCTATAAGGAATCTTCCTAGTTAAAGTATTAAGTCTCCTTAACCTTATACTTCTACTAGGTGCTATCTATGTATATACTTAGCATTTCTAAACCGCCTTTTCTTAGGTGCCTAATATATTCTTACTAGGTACTTCCAGTTCTTATCTTTTAGTACTCTATACATGTTACACGTGTTATCTATATAAGCTATCTATAATAGTATATAATACGCTACATATTTTAGGTTAACTCTTAGTTTATCTTTATCTTTAAGTTTAAACTTATACCTAGTTAACCTAACTACTAGTATCTCTACTATAGGTACTAAGATTTATTGTTTACTTCTCTAGTCCCTAGATCCTTCTTTTAGGTTCTTTAATATTATAATTAATGCCCCTTTAATATAACTTATGCGTTTCTCTATAATAGGTTGGTCTTAGACAACTTTTTTATCTAGCTATATATAAAAGTCTTTCTACTTATTATTATGTTGTTACCTATACCACTTTCCGTATAACTAGTTTAGTGTGTATAGTCTATCTATAAGAAAGTACCTTATTATTGCTGCGTTATAACATCTTTTAGTATATCTTTCTTTAAACCTAGTTAGGATATCTAGATCTTCTTCCTATTCTAGTTTATCTAACCACTTTATCCTAGGTATCCCTATACTTGGCCTATTAGTAACTCTTTATACAGGTGCTCTATCCCTTATATAACCTAGTATAGCTGACCTCTTGTCTAGCTTTTGCTCTTGCTATATAATAATTCTTGTCCTAAACTTATCCATAGTTTCTTATTTTCTGCGTTTTGTAGCTAGATCCTTAAAGTCGTCTTGCTTTTTAATCCTAGTATTAACTGTTTAATCTTTAGGCTGAATACTGCATTTACCTAGGATTACTAATATTCTTATTTGTTCCCTAAACTTATAGTTCTTAAACTTATATCCTATACTTATTTGTTTATCTGTAAACTAAGTAGCTGCCCTTTCCTATTAGTTTTTGTCTATTATAGGTCCTTAGGTGTATTTTATCTTGTCTTAAAAATCTTAAGCTTCTTATATCTCGTTTTAAGAATCTTAAGCCTATGGCCTTTTGCCTTTATTAAGTAATAAGCTAGCACTAGCAGTTATTTACTTACTTAGTTTTCTTTAAACGTTGCTCCTTTTGTCTTATAAAGCAATAGAAATTATATTTAATGGTGTTATAATACCCATTACTAAACCTTATTCCGTAATGGTTTTAGTTTTTGCTTCTGTTTTAACTTTTCTAAGGTTTATATACTCCTAGTAAGCTGCCTTTATTGCCTTATTATTGGTAAATACTTCGCCAGTATTAAATTTATCGTCTTTAATATCCAATCTATAAGCTAGTTCGTTAGTTTCTCTAAACTTAGATAACACTAGCTCCTATAGCTAATAGCTTACGCTATACTTAGCGTCCTTATAAATTTAGCATACATTGTTATAATAAAACGCGAAACTGTTAATTGAATATTCTTTTATTCCTTATAGTGCACCATTGTCCCTTTATATATATATGCTGTCTGCTAGCCTAGTTCCCTTTACCATATAGTTACTTTAACCACCTTTATAGTCTCTAGCGAAATAACCTTGTTTTCCGCAATTTATATAAGCCCTATTTTTAAACTATTTTTCTTGCTATAGAGTCCGCCTAAATGTCTTCTACTGCTAAGATCCTTGGTTTGGCCTCTGCTTCTAGGTCCTTTAATTACTAGATCCTTAACCTCTGGGTTTCTATAGTTTTTTTCCCTACCTTTAGGTTTCTTTGGTACTACTTAAGTCCATTAGCTCTGCGCTATTCCATAATTTTTAACTCTATATCTATCATTACGTATTCTACGCCTTATATAACTATAGAACTCTGTCTTACCCTTTCTTAGCTTGTTCCCTTTAATAGATCCTATTATTAATCTTTATTAACTAATCTATTAACTCCTTTAGAGTATCCGCATCTTTTATTAGGATAATTATGTCCTAGACTTTAGCCTTAAGTCCCTATTTATACTATACTATAAGCGCCCTATTATTCCACTCAACCTATATAGCTAGTATTTAAAACTATGTTATATACTTAATTACTAAAGTGCGTTGTACTAAGTTCTAAAGCTTTTGTTCCGCTATAATTATGGCCTTTAGGTCTTTAAATATCTGCGTTAGTTATTCCGCGAACCCGTTCTAACTAGTAAATATATACCGTACATCCTGGTTAGTAGTTATTATGCCATTAGCTTATATTTCTGTGAGGTATAGTTTAAACCACTTAAGTACCCTTCCTATTAGGAATAATCCTGCATAGGTTATTTAATCTAACAATATTACTAACTTCGCTCCTTTCTGCATTACCTTAAAGTATATCTGCGTAAGAAATCCCTTAAGCTTTAACTTCTCTCCTAAAAACCGTTTAATTAAAGGTAGTTTGATTTTCGCTACTCTAATTTTATTAATGCGTTCTTTAAGTATCCTACTATTATCTTATAAGTAATTAACCATTTCCTATAACTAACCTCGCGTAACCACTTAAGAATCTATATCTGCTATACTGGTATCTCCTAACCCTAAGGTTGTGGCTGCCGTTAACATTATTATAACTAGTGCTTTAGGTGGCATATTGCTTAATCTTATTTAATACCGTAACCTTAGTAGTAAATGTGTAACAGAACCTTATAGCAGAAACTACAGTAGGTCCTATTATTAGGCTAGGTATATAGGTAAGAACAGTGTTAACAATATAATAATAACTAGTAGAGTGGTTGCCTAATAGATTAACTCTAATTGTATTCTGAGATTTACTATAAGGAGAGAACCATCTACGGAAGGGACTAAGGTCCTTTAAATATATAACCATACTCCTAAGAAATCCTCTCTTGTACGTAAGGTACGTGTTATACGTGTTATATGCGGGCGTACACTGTATATACTCTGTATACTATATATAATATTATGTGACTCGCTTACCATTCCTCGTCACATGGTTCCACTGGCTCCATTCTGGACTATGCCTATATTAACTAACTAGCTTCCTGCGACTCTTCCCTAAGTAGTTATAACATTGTACTTAAAGCGTCCGTAACAATTACTACTTATACTTACTCTGTAATAAGAAAAGAAAAGAAAAAAAAAGATAATAATAGATAATATATGTTTATAGGAGGTAAGTAGGTATAAGAATTCTAGTAGTAATAGAACAGGTATAATTATTAAGACGTATTTGTTCTCTTTAAAACTCTATTACTATAATAGAAAATAGTACTTTAAATAATGGAAATTAACGCTTAAGATCTTTAGGTCGTGGGTAGAAACCGCTATTATGCAAACTAGTAGTACTAGGCAATGTGCTTAACGTAGAGGTATACGTAACTACGGATGGGCTTGTGTATAGGTAGTTTGCAACTGTTAGCGACTTAGTCAATTAAGGCACGAGCATGGGAAGAGGGACGCGTAAGCCTATACGATTGGATTGTCTATAAACGAGGATCCAAAGCTAGAGAAAGGAAAAGAGAAGAAGGGTAGCGCTACTTAAGGTTTTTATACAATCGTCTGGTCACGTGACTGCGACTGTCTAAAATAGTAAGAAACTGTCTGCGATTGTCCGCTATAATCCACTACCATAATCTACTGTTTTCTATCGTTTTCCACTAGCGCTGTAATATTACCCCCACTCCAAAAAAGCCTGCCCTTAGGCTTTATATGTCCATATTATGTCCGTAGAGTATTCTTATCTTTATACTTAATAGGTAGCTTACCTTCTTTACTATACTAGCACTCCATCTACTTATCTAGATACTTTAGGGGTCCTGGCTTATTAGGGTATTAGTTATAGAATTTTTTAAGCTTCTAGGGGCAACCTATAAAGTTCCAGGCAGGGTACTAGGTTAGGTCTAGATCGTAACCTTTCTATTAGACACAGTATTTTAGTGTTCTTTATACTAGTTTATAGGCTAGTATTTTATTAACTTCCTATTTATTATTGCTGTTAACTTAAATTAGCAGTAGAGGCTTATTCTTTTATCCAGGTAGTAGGTTATTTATAGCTTTTTATAGCTTATCTAGTAAGAAAATAGGGTAGACTTTAATTAAGTTTAGGAGTTTAATCTTATATAGTTCTACTATTTTATAGTCTAGCTTATGGCTAGGCCGTTCTATCTTCTAGTTCTTTGTTATAACCTAAACCCTATTACCTATGGTAAAGTTAGGCTTGCGCCTATGCTTATTTGCCTACTATTCTATTAATTTCTGGGCCTTCTCTAGGTTCTTATAGGCTACTATCTATGCTTCTTCTAAGCGTCTAGCATACTGCTGTGCTTCCTTATAAGATAGTTTTTCGCGTGTAGTCTATGGCCCTTCCAGTCTTTCCCAGTTAAAGCTTATATAGGGTAAGTATCCTATCTTTAGCTAAATAGGTGCAAACCCTATAGAGTTATAGGGTAGAGTTACCTAGGCATAGTCTATTATGGGTAGTAGTTTGCTCCAGTTATCCTAAAAGTAATTAATAAAAGGCTGGTGTCTCTAGTCCAAGTATTAATTTATAATCTCCGTCTAACCATCTATCTAGGGGTAGTATGCTGTAGAGAGCTTTAGCCTAATACCTAGGATCTAGGTAAACTTGTTCTAGAAGGCTAATATAAACTGCGGCCTATAATTGGATATAATAGTATTTGGTAGTCCATAAATTTGGTAGACATAGTAGATATATAGTTAGGCCGCCTCTTTAATATTAATATTCTTATAATAGGGGATTAAGAATAGACGCTTGCTAAAGCGGTTAACTAGAATTATAACCATATTATATCTGTCGCGGTCTATAGGTAACTTATAGAAGTCTATAGAGATATACTGCTAGGGGTATTCTAGTATTAGGAGTGGCTTTAATAGCCCTAGGGTCTTGTCTTATAGAATTATAGACCTTTAGCAGTCGTTATAGTTCTATATATAGTAGTTAATATCCATAACTATTCCGGGCCAGTAGTAGTGGTTGCCAATAATTCTATAGGTCTTATTTTTTCTAGAGTGGGCCGTAGAAACCTAGGTATATACTTTAGTAATAAGCTAAGTCCGTAAATTCTGTTCCTCTACTACTACTAGCTGTTCCTGGTGCTTAAGCAGTCCGTTTTTAAGGGACTATAGGCTAGTAGCATCCTTTACCTTTTTATGGTACTCCTATAGAGAAGGGGCCGTACGGTTTACCTACAGCAGTTTATTAATAAGGTTAAGTTCCGTAAAGTTAATAGGATATATCTTAGTATCTAAAGGGTCCGTATTTAGCTCTGCCTATATTTAGGGGTCTAAGTGCTCTAGTTATAGTAGTGTTTAGGTCTATAATAAGATCTTTATAGCTACCTGGTTACCTAGGTCCTATTTACGCCTTATAAGAGCATCCGCATAGTTTATAGCGCCTAGTCTATATATAATTAAGAAGTTAAACTAAGATAGGATATTTGCCTAGCGTGCCTACCAGGCTATAAAGGCCTTAGTTATTATAAAGTATTCTAGGGCCTTATAATACGAAACTACCTTAATAGGCTTAGGGGTCCCCTTTAGCTATATACGCTAGTGCTAAAAGCTAGAGATAATAGCCAGCATTTCTTTATTATATATATGGTAGTTTAGCTTGGCATCTATTATAGTCTTTAAATAGTATATAATAGGGTACTATTCTCCGTCCGGTTGCTTTTGGGAGAAAATACTAGCTATTGCGCCATTTAAGGCATTAGTTTCTAGTATTAAGGGCCATTTTGGGTTAAAGTAGGCAAGTAGGGGAGCTAATACCAGCCGTTTTTTAAGCTTATTAAAGGCCTGCGTATATATAGCGTTAAGGTAGAATGGCTGGTCTTTCCTAGTAAGGCGGTTAAGAAGCCAGGTAATCTTACTATAGTTCTTAATAAAGTATTAGTAAAAGTTACAGAAACCTAAAAATAATTATACCCCCTTTATAGTTTGTGGGGGTGTCCACTAGTTAATTATAGCCGTTTTCTTTAGGTTGGCCTTAATTCCGTCTATACTAATAATAAAACCTAGGTACTTTATATACTTAATACTAAATTCCAATTTCCTAATATTAGCCTAGAGGCCGGCCTTGCGGAGCCATTATAGGACTTTATAGACATACTCCTTATATTCTAACTTATTCTTAGAGTAGATTATAATATTATCTAGATAAGCTGTATAGAAGTTATTAAGGTAGTTAAAGAGTATATTATTTATATATCGCTGGTACGTAGATAGTCTATTAGTTAGTCTAAAAGGAAGTACTTTATATTTATATATTTCGTAATAGGTCTAAAATATAGTAAGATTTTCTAATCTAGGGTCTATTCTAATTTAGTAAAAGGCCTAACGGATATTAAGCTTAGTAAAGATTTTAGCTCTACTTATTTAGGTTAAAGTCTTATTAAGTAAGGATAGTAGGTAGCGGTCCTTGCGGGTTATATTATTTAGTTTATAGTAGTTAATGCAGAAATAAAGTCCTCTATTTAGCTTTTTGGCAAAGAAAATAGGTAAGTTAAAAAGGGCTTAACTAGGTTTAATAAAGCCCTTATTTAGGTTATTAATAAGGTACTACTTTATAGCCTATAATTTAGCAGTGGACTACTAACAAAGGGGGCTATAGCTAAGTATGTCTTCCTTATCTAGCTTAATCTTAATCTTATAGTTGTATAGTTAATAAGGCGGGAGTATATTAAACGCTGCCTTGGAGAATATATCCTTAAATTTCCAGTGTTAATGGGGTAGTTTCTATTCTACCGGTTCCTTATCTATAAGCTTACTTTCCTATTTGCTAAGCTTATTTTCCTTTTCCTTAATTATTTAATTAATTTTATATAAGCTGGTGGTAAAGGTAACGGTATTAGGTTAGATTAAGTTCTAGTAGAATCCTATAGCGCTAATATAGCAGATATTAATTGGTGGGAGGTCCATAGGTTTCTTTATAGACTGTTATTGGGCTATAATCTACGGTTTAGGGATTATAATCTTTTTTAGCTCCTATTCTATCTTCTATAAGCTATCCCTTTAGTTTATACGTTTAGTATAGTATCTAATACTCCTTGCTATTCTTTATGGCTGTATAGGGCCTAAGTTCCATATAGGGAGCTCTACTAGCTTTTTACTAACTTTTTTAATCTCTAGTACAGGTGGTATAATATAGGTAGTCTAGAGGCGGCGTAGTATACAGATCTATTATAGGTTAAGCTATACGTCCTTTTTAAAAGCCTGGTCCCTATATATAGCATTAGCCTAGTAAACGGTGTCTATCTATAGCTGTAGAAGGTTTTCTATTATAATGCTAATTTCCTTTATAAAAGAAGGTGTTGTCACGGCACTGACCTAACGCGCTGTTATGGCTACGCGTATGCATGAGCACGGACCTAACCCCTAAGCAACACGTATATATACCTGCCTCGTCTCCTGTACATAGATCCTTACACGACATCGTTTGTCAATGTTATACAGTCACCTCGTACCCTGACCCTCCGCATGTACTGTGACAGTATGTCGTGTTATCACCTACGCCCCTGGTAGGGCTTCGTTTCCACTGTTCCAAAGCTACGTTCCAAAGCTACGACCCTACCCTAGGCGGGATTCTTACCCTTGTTCCATGTTAACACTAACCCAGTAAAATCTCTATTAAATCCATTTGAGTTCCCGAGCTAATATCCTCCTCCCTATATCTACATGTCCCGAGTTTCTAAGCCAGCTGTAGGGAAACACCCTACAGGCTATATTTCTCGTGTTTTAACTATAGTGTCCTCTAAGTCTGTTTCTAGCTATACTACTGCTTCACGTCCCGAGTTTTTAAGCCGGCTGCAGGGAGATACCCTACGGGCTATATTCCTTGTGCCTTAATTATAGTGTAAGACTATAGGTTACTAATCTCTTCTCTATCTCCAAGTCCGTTCCTAGCTATTGCTTTACGTCCGAGTTTCCTAGGCTGGCTGCAGGGAGTATACCCTACGGGCTATATTCCTCGTGTCTTAATTATAGTGTAAGACTATAGGTTACCAATCTCGTCCCTATCTCCGTCTCTCCGTCTTCGTCTTTGATAATGATATACTTTAAGTTTACCGCAATAAGAATCTACGCCTTAACCTTGATCTTCGTACTCCAAGCCTTTCGAATCTATACCTCAACCTCAATCTCCGTACTCCAAGCCTTTTGAGTGTTAATATCCGCCCTACGCCCTGCGGTTAAACCTATAACAAAAAATTCTCCGTCGTTTTCTACATTGGTTTCGCTCCTTCGCCTTAGCTTTACATTACGTTTAGCACTTAAGACGAGTGCTAGCGGAGAGGGATATAGTAGATATATAGGAGGTCTAAGGACTGGAAGGACGAAGACCCTTAAGGACTAAAAGGACAAGGATATATATGTCTGTTTTTTTTTACTTCTATGTTTTTACTGCCGTCACTTGGCTCACAGGAGCTCGCCTTAGGAAGGGGGATGTACTGTCACGGCACTAACCTGACGCGTTGTTATGGCTACGCGTATGCATAAGCACGGACCTGACCCCTGAGCAATACATATATATACCTGCCTCGTCTCCTATACATAGATCCTCACACGACATCGTTTGTCAATGTTATACAGTCACCTCGTACCCTGACCCTCCGCACGTACTGTGACAGGTGTTAGGGGTAGAGTTTTGGGCTAGACAAGCCGTCTACTCTATATATTAAGCTGTAAGCCTAAATAGGCTAGTTATTTTCTTCCTAAGATTATATTATAGCTTCCTAGGTTTATAATAAGAAAGGGGATGTTATACTACCTTTATCTATCTATACGGAGGTAAATCTATAAGATAGTTATAATAGGTAGTCCTATCTATCTATTATACCCGCAAATAGGAATTGGTTTAGGTAGTTCTTTAAAGGGTATATTTAAAAAGTTAGCCAGCTTTACAGTATATTATATATCTATTAAGGTAAAGGCATTTACTCTAGAGTTAGCCAAAGCAGAGGTTAAAACTTAATATCTATTATAGAATAAAGTATAAGGGATAGTGCAGCTTTTTCTACTAACTAGCTAACCTAGATTAATATATAACATATTAATCCCTTTTAACCCTAAAGAGGAGTCTTTCTTTAGGGTTCCTCTTTTTCTAACTCTATGCTATCTTCCTGTATTAATAGAACCTTATCCATTTTTGCCTTTATTAGGCAGTTTTTAGCAAAGTGGTCCTTCTAGCTATATAAGAAGCAAGCTCCTTAATTACTAAAGGCCTACCTATAGGGGTTACTATATATAGGCCAAGTATATGCCAGACCTGCGGTAGGGCTAGCTGCGCGGCTAGCTGCTAAATTAATAGCGGGATATATAGCTAGTGCTATAGGAGTTGCTAATCATGCTAGGGCACTACGGGCTGTTCTTATAGCGCTTATAGTCTGGTTTAAAGAGTTTCTGGCTTTATATTACTTAGCTTATACCTTAATTTAATAAAGGCCTTAATTAATAGCCAGGTAGTAGTCTATAAGTACCTTTAGCGTTTATATAGTAGTAAAAACTAGTAGTATAGTGCGCTGTAGGTCTAGGGTGAGCTTATTAAAGAGGTCTAGCATTAGGTCTTTATAGGGAATTTAGACTTAGCTAGCTAGGTATAAAAAGCAGGTCTAGAAGGCCAAAAAGGTCTCTATTATTTTTATATTAAGGGCTTTATAATTAAGGCGGGTGTTCTATATCTTAAAGGGGTCCTTATAAATAGAAGATTGGTAGTTAATTATCTCTTCTCTAGAGAGAAAGGGGTTTGCTAAGTCCTAGGCATATTATAGACGTAGATGCGTCTATACGTCCCTACCGGTACGGCCAAAGATATAGGCCATTTTAGCTTAAGCAGTAGGGAAGTGGTCTATATTAACTTTAAGCTTGTCTTGCAGTTAAAGCTTCTAATTATTAAATATAGGGTTAGTTCCATCCGTAAGTAATAGGGGGTCCATAACCTTTATAGACCGCAATAATACTAATACTATGCGTTGGGCTAGGGTCTTAAGGACCATAGTAAGTCTTTAGGTGTTTAATAACTCTTTACTAGGTGTAGAGGTGTCTTTAGTTTTAAGTAGCTCTTAAAGCTGCTTAATTTTAGCATTAGCTGCTATAAGTTCTTCCTAGGGGGTTAAGACGGCGACTGTTTTACTATTAGATATATTTACAGGTCTTACAGCGGCTTTGCTAGCTGCTATATTTCTTAGCATAGTAGTAGGGGTATTAGGTAATTTCTAGTGTTTGTTTATTTTTTCTTAGGGGGTTTGGTCCGTGTGTGTCCTATTCTTAGGTTTCGCGTTTTATTTATATTCTTTTAGTTCTATCCTATCCTTAGGGTCCTAGTAATGTCCTTAGGGTCCTATTCTATGTCCTTATCCTATTTATAGTTTATAGATATTTTTAAGTTCTTTCTTAGGAAAGAAGAGTAGTAATAAGCTTTAAATAATGTTAGCAACTTAGTTAATTAAGGTATGAGCACAGGAAGAGGGACGCGCAAGCCTATATGATTGGATTGTCTATAAACAAGGATCTAAAGCTAGAGAAAGGAAAAGAGAAGAAGGGTAGCGCCGCTTGAGGTTTTTATACGATTGTCTGGTCACGTGACTGCGACTGTCTGAAACAGTAAGAAACTGTCTGCGATTGTCCGCCACAATCCACCACCACAATCCACCGTTTTCCACTGTTTTCCACCAGCGCCGTAACAGCAACCACTTATAGTGAGATTCGAAATCGGTTTCACACCGGACATTCTATAACTTTTACATTTTTGGCTACACTTGCCCCATTATAGCTAGCTGCATTGATATCCCTGCCCTCGCTTACTTCCCCTACTCTAAGGCACGTAAGTTATTACACGTAAAAAGTAGAGCTCCTGCTTGAGGACTAGCTGGCATCGGCGCGTATGTCGTCCCTTCGCCCCTAAAAAGTTTCCATCATAATGACCTACACTGACAACTAGTAACAAGGCGTGAGTATAGAAGGGCCGTGGGAGAGCAATAAAGTGCGGTACCCATAAAGGGACGACTTGTACTGTAATGCAAATTGCCTTCCTTTCTATATCACATCTGCTCAGCAAAGGCCGTAAAGAATGGCAGATCCTCTATCGACCATCGCGAATGTCGTTGCCATCGTCGGTCTAGTCGACGTCTCATTTCGAGCCGCGAAGGAGCTCTATGTTATCTTCAGCGCGGTGAAAGGCGCTTCGAAAGAGGTGAAGAGCCTCCGGAATGAACGCCAGGATATCAACATTATCCTCTAGTTCCTCTCCGACAGTAAGGGATCTCCTCATTCCTTTTAAGAGTCCGATATAATTGTCACTAGTTTACCAGAGTCTACACGATTTCAGGAACGGGATGGGATGAAAGCTTTGAGATACTCCCTCAAACCGGGATCGCACGCATAAACGTACGTTCCCCGGATCCCACGCGTCATGAGCACGGCATAGATCTGCGTGATGAATCGCAGCAGGTCATCGTCCGAGTAGGTCCTGCCGAGAGCCGGGTTGTTCTCCTTGCCCTTCTTGTCAAAATACGAGTCGCGATCAATGAAAAGACGCCTTCGTTCTGGGTCGAATCGCAGATCAGGACCAATGATGACGCCAACGTAGTTCAGGTCGTATCCCTGAACCGTATGAATCGATCCCACTTCCTCGAGCGCGTTGCTTGAAGCAATCCAGTCGGTCGGGGTGCTGTTCCAGCAGAGCCGCGTCAGGCCGATTTCGATGTCGAACGCGTTCTTGTCCCTTTTGGTCTTCCACTCCCAGCGGCCATGCGTGAAAGGCCCACTTCGGCATTGCGTCGGAAAATTTCGTCTCGCATGTGCGCAACACTGTCGAACGCGCGGAAATCATATTCCCCGAAATCTCGTCTCACCCGTGGAAATGAGAGAGGACGAGGATCGAGAATCCAGCGAACGTAAGACACGAAGTCCGATCCCGCTTGTACGCGCATCTGAGTCCGAAGCTGAAAGTGCCGCTCCGACGCACGAGTATCAGCAACGAGGTCCGAAAGCAGCTCCGAGGGCAGATCGGCTGGTCGAACACTCTGCGCTGCGTCTAAAAGGAAGATCTGGTGTCGGCTCTTCGCCCGTATCCAATCAAGTTGAGTCTTGCTGGTATCGTCGCTGCCAAAAAGCTCTCTTGTGATGGTTGCGAACTTGGCGTTGAGCACTCCCGATGGTTGGTTAGCACGTTGGCTAAGCCGATGAGTCTCGTCAACCAATAGCAGATCGAAAATTCCATCGAATTGTCCCACGTCGAAGGGTGTCATGACCATTGAGGGGTTAAGCCCAGGCGTCTTCCGGAAGACCTTCTTGATAGAGTCTCGTAACGATTGCTGCGGCACGACCAGGCGATGTGGAGGCCCTGGAGCAGCCTCTGATTGGTTTCGGTGAAGAAGTTAGAGAATCGCGAGTCGCTGTCCAGATCTTCAAGTGAAGTGAATGTCTTGATGTCGACGAGCAATTTGATCATATATATGGCCACGACCGTCTTGCCAGTGCCCGGATCGCCCTGGATCACAATCATGCTTTTGGCGCCTCTCTCGACGTCAATGAGGAACCCCTTGACGATTTCCTCTACCGAAGTTGCTTGATCTTCCGTCAACGCCTTGAATGGTGACAACTTGAAGAGGACGCTGTTCTCGATTTCGGGGATACTTCGCGTGAAGATGCCATCGGCCTTGAGTTGTTCGAAGATATTGCGGAAGCCCTCGCGATACATCTCGCGTTGGTAGTACTTGGACTCCGTGATCCCGTTGTTTCGGTTGAGCACCCGATTGGCACCGTCGCCGGCCAACATTCTGATGAGGTAGGACTCCAAGTGAAGACAGACCAACTTGTTGAACCTTTCATCGATGATAACGCGAATATTCTTGAGGTGCTGTTTCGCGGGTGTTTCGAGATGCTGACGCAGTCGGCCTGCGGCGTTGAGCGATTCCCCAACATAGATGTCCCTTAGTCTGTTCGGATTGGCCTGTGCGGTGTCACGGCCATCGTCCAATACATACACGACAGGCCAGTTGCCATGTTTCTCGTCGTGGAGCTTCCACGTTGTAACGGCAGCTTTGGAGAATTCAAGCCGCGCCACATTAGAGTTCATCATACTTTCTGCTGCTTCCTCGGGCCTTGTCCACGGGATACTTCTTGCGCGTGATTTCGAGCTTCTCCAGCACAATCTGCTCAGGATCGGCTCCAATGCGATTAGCGAGAAGTAGACAGTACGTCAGTACGTCTGCAAGTTCTTCGCGTACACGCTTCGGGTCAGCTTCGCCGCCCCACTGGAAGCACTCGAGTAGTTCGCCGGCTTCGATCGCAACGCTCTTGGCGAGGTTCTCCGGAGTGTGGAATTGCGCCCAATCGCGTTCAGCGACGAATGCCGCGAGGGTGTCGTGGACTGCCTTGCTAACCATTGGGTTCACAGTAGAGACGAGTGTCGTCCAAGCCTGTATCATCATAAGTAGGTTATTGAAACGCCATCTTCGCAGATTATAACTTGCTAGTGAGAGCTATGCCCTAAGTCGACTGGTTTATGGTAATATCAGGGGGGGAAATACCTAGAATCGATAGTACAACAGCACTCTTTGGAGAAGTAGAACTGGTATCTGGGAAATCATAACGGTGGAGGATGCAACGCAGAGCCAGATTGCGAGAATGTTCTAAAAGGCCAAAAGCAATTCTTAGGTCGAAGTTCAATTCTCTTACGTAATACAACAGAAATAACTTGTTCCACCAGTCATCCGGCCACCCCGATGGCCTTATCTTAGGTGCCTCAGCCGATAATAATGGCCCGCCCCTTTGCATAACTTCTTACTAATCATCAGCTCCACGTGCTCTAACAATCCTCTACGAAACGTCTAAGAAATTATAGGCGCACGTTTGCTATAAACCAGGCGGTTTTCTAACTATAGGTTATTTTTAAACAGCTATAACGGGACTAACCCAGCAGCTATAATCGCGGCTGTTAATACATTTAAATATTAATCTTTTCTACTTATATATTTATTTGGCCAGCTAGCCTGCGTATTAGGTAGCGATATATAGCTTTAAAGTTTTGCCAAGGGATTTTAAACCCGGGCCTGCCTAACAAGCTATATTGGAACCTTAATCGCATTTCCCTACCAGTAAGTAAGTGGTCTGTGGGCGAACACCATTTTCAAAATAACGTGTATATATCAATATAATCAACTATCAATTACGCCACTACCATGCCTCGAAAACGTGCTAGAATTAATGCAGATCTATCAAAAGCTTCATATATCTAAGCACTGGAGGGGAGTCTCGTGTACCAATTGGTCAGATTCTTACACCCTCTCGTCAATTCCGGTTGTTAACGCTTTTAATTAAGCCACCAACTAACACGAATTCAGTCTATCTGGCTTAGCAGCTGAATATCAGAAAGAGACTGCTAAACAACCTCACCTAATAGTTATCACGGCTAGCGATCCCGTGGAAGCGATCTAATAGATCAAGCAGCAATAAGGGGCTATATTATAAATAAACTAAGATAAGGAGCTAGCAAAGGGTACAGCAGGCAACCATGTACGTCGTTGGCGTTGGAACAACCTTAATCCGTCTTGCTTATATTTTAGTGTGACGACATTATGCAGTCAGCCAAACCGTCACATTACCCCCCTCCAAGTCAGGAAGATCGTTCTCAATCTTTGTAGTTAGGCCCTCCTTATCCTCCTCTTCTTTCCGTCCTTTTCTGCCTTATTATCCTCCTTTAAGGGCTTTAAATCTTCACCCCTAATATACGCCTCTAGCCATTACGGCAGCCGTATAGGTGGGCCAGTGTTATGGGGTCTCTTATTATGGAACGCCTTAAGCTTATAGGGAGCGCCAATAAAGCCGTCTGCGTTATACCAGGTGTTGTCTAGGTTATGGCCTACCCAGCTAACATTATATTGTAACCTTCTATAGTAGACCCTACTAGTAAGAACCTTATTAACTTTGTACTCCGGCTTGCCGTTAATTAGGACTGGCTCCTTTGGCTCTCTATTCTGGCCTAGTAGGGGGTTATCTAGATCCTTCCATAGTCGGTTAGTGTGGAAGACGTTTAACATCTTTATATGCGAAGGTAGGTTAACAATGTATAAGTATCCTTTTATACCCAAAATCCTATAGGGCCCTGCAAGTTGCCTATCCAATTTAACGCTTAGTTAGTTAGTAGCCTATCCCTTCCTAGTAACGTATACCTAATCGCCTACCATAAAATCTGGTTCGCGATAATGCTTATTAGCTTGTTTTACCTATTGCTCTTAGGTCCTAGCTAGATTAGCCCTTGCCTATTTAACTGCTTCCCAGTTCCTATATACAAAAGCTTAAGCTTTTTATTATGTTAGTCTCTTATAGGGTGTTAGGGTTGCTTATATACGTTCCTCCCAGTTAAAGTAAAGCCTTGGCTTAAACCCTAGTTCTAATTTATACGGTGTAAAGCCTATAGATTTGTGCAGTAAGATTGCCTATGTAAAGTCCATGCAGGGGAGGAGCTCTAACTAATTGTCCTGGTAATAGTCAATAAAGGGCCTTAAGCGTTGGTCTATGTACTGGTTTAGCACCTTTATATTACCATTAGTTTGCGGGTGACTAGCTATAGAGAGCTTTTACCTAACGCCGGTTAGCTTATATAGCTTATCTATAAAGGCTGAGATAAATTAGGGTCCTTAGTCTAATATCGCTGTCTCTAAAAGGCCGTATATACGCTAGATGTGTTAATAGTACAAGTTTGCTGCGTCAGCTGTAGTAGCTGTCTTATAGTAGGGTAGCGAGAAGGCTCTTTTACCTAGCCGATTAACAACTATAAAGACATTGTTAAAGCCCTTCCTGTCTATTAAGAAGAACTTAAAATTAAAAGAGATGTGCTACTAGCAGCGTTTACTAATTGGTAAGAGATGCAGTAAGCTAGGGGTCTTATTATAAGGTATATAGGTCCTCCTATATGTCCTATAGTTGCTTATATAGGTATTATAGTCTAAGGGTAATCCTGGCCAATAGTATTAGTCTGCTACCAATTTCCTTATCTTGCTCTTACCTAGGTAAGCAGTTACTTAATAGGAGTGTACCTCTGTAATAAGGTAGGTATAGAGGCAGTTAATATTAGGGACCATTAGCTTGCTAAAGTGGGTAAGTAATCTATCTTAGAGCTTCTAACCCTTCTATTCTTGCCTAGCCAGCTAACATAGTCCTACTAGCAATTTACTAGTTCGGTTGGCCTGGAGAATCTAATTAATCAGCTTATACGGTTCCTGTTTATAATTTGCTATAGCTAAGAGGTCCTTTAAGGTTGCATCTAATATGGCGATTGCAAGGGTGGGGTTAACTAAGCATATGGTATATATAGCTACATCCTTCTCCTTCTGCGTCTTTAGGTCCTCCTGTTTACGTAATAGGGTATTAGCCACTATATTTGCCGTGCCTGGCCTATATATAATCCGCATATAGAAATTAGCAAGTAGGTCTGCCCAGTGGGCTTATTATGGATTTAGTAGTCTCTTAGTTATAAAGTACTTAAGGGCTTAATGGTCTGTAACTGCCGTAAAGGGGGTACGCTAAAGGCTAATAAGGTAACCTTGCTATTTTTATAGACCTCTTATCACCGCCAGTATCTCTTTATTATAGATCTTGTATTACATCTCCTTAGGGCTCATTGTCTTTAAGAAGAAGGCCACTGGCTTCCAGGTCCCATTATCTTAGAGCTAGTTAAGTACCCTAGCTACTACTCTATCACTTATATTAGTTTCTATATAGGTGTCTCGGAATAGCAAGTAGTGCTTTACTACGCTGCCTAATAGCATAAGGGCCTTAGCTTGCTTAAAGGCCTTAAGCTCTTCTTCCTCTAGCGGGTGCCATACTTCCTTCTGTATAAGCTTAGTAAGCGGTCATATAATACGGCTATAGTTTTTTAAAAGGGCTTAGTAAAAGTTATAAAACCCTAGAAAGGACCGCACCCCTTTAGCAGAAGTAGGGGGCTGCTAATTCCTTACCATAGATAGCTTATTAGGGTCTATAAAGATTCTATTAGTCCTAATAATAAAGCCTAGGAACTTTGTCCTGGTAATATTAAACTTGTAATGGGCTTGTATAAATGCTTCTAAACTGAAGCTTGTAGATTGCTACTATACAAGAATACTAAGCTAAGGAGAAAAAGAAGAAGAATCGTTTAGGGGCAGTAGGTAGGCATGTCGCGAGGGCCGCCAAGGCGCTAGTGGTAAGCGGGCCAATAGCGATTTTGCATGCCGGGCATGGAAAATCCTAATTGGTTAAATATAGCCGGTGACGCGCTTTAGCACCGTTACATCACCCCCCCTCCTAAAAAAGCCTGCCCTTAGGCTTTGTCCGAGTTCTTTGTTGTTGTTTAAATTATTATAGTTATCTAACCCCTCTTCCTAGCATTTAACCCAGCTATCTAACTTGCGTGGTGGTCTAGGGAGGTTTAGGTAGGCTAGGTGGAAATCTTATAGCTTATAGGGAGAGTACTTAAAATTGGATGCGGGGTACCATTTTAGATCTTTGTTATGACCTACCTAGCTCGCACGGTATTTTAAGGTACTACGGTCCTTTTTTACTGCTAAGATCTCTTTAACTTCCCATTCTTCGTCCTCTATAATCTGAATTGGTGGTAGGGGGTCGTTGTACTGTCTAGGTAATAGGTCGTCCGCGGCCTTCTATAGTTGGTCTAGAAAGAAGATAGGGTAGATCTTTATTAACTCTGGTAGCTTAACCTTAAAAAAGTACCCTACCTTCTTAGGGATTTTATAGGGGCTAGCCATTTGGTGGTCTAGCTTGCGGCTTAGCCTCTGGGTTTTTTAGTTCTTTGTTAACACCCATACCTTATCTCCTATATGGAAGTCTACCTTACGGCAATATTAGTTTATGTCAGACTTTTTCTTCTCTTGTGCCCTTTTTATAATTGCTTAGGCAGTCTCCTAGGCCCTATACATTCTCTTGGCGAATATCTAGGCCTCTTCATAGCTAAGGCGTTTGTGGGCCGTTATATGTCCTATAGGTCTATCCTAATTAAAGGATATTTATGGCCTGTATCTATAGAGTAACTTAAATGGCAACATTTCTATACTATTATAAGGGAGCGTGAGCTGTGCGTAGTCTATTATAGGTAGTAGTTCCAACTAGTTATCCTAGTAGTAGTTAACAAAGGGGCGAAGTTACTAGTTAAGGTACTAGTTTATAATCTTAGTTTAGCCGTTGGTCTAAGGGTAGAATATAGTAGAGAGCTTAATCTTAATCCTAAGGATGCGGTAGAATTCGTTCTAAAAGTCCAATATAAACTAAGGTCTATGGTTAGAGACAATTAACTTGGGAGTGCCATGGATCTGGTAGATGTTGTCTATATATATACGGGCTATGTCCTTTGCGGTTATAGTCTTAAAGCAAGGGAGGGAAACGGCTTGCTTACTTAGTCGGTTAACTACTATAAAGGCCATATTATAGCCGTGTTTATCCTTTAGGAATAATTTAAAGTCTATTGTAATATGTTACCAAGGGCGTTTAGGGACTGGCAGTGGTTGCAGCCATCCAGGAGTTTGGTCCCTAGGGGTATTTATATATTTACAAGCATAACAATTTCTAATAAATCGTTCTATATTGGATAGGAGTCCTCGCCAATAGTAATAAGGTAATAGTAGTTGGTAGGTTTTATCTTGACCAGGGTGCGCTATAGAGACTTAATAGTGGGCTTTACGGATTAGCTCTGTTTGTAGGTTATTAATGTCTGGAACTATAAGCCGTTCTTAGTATAGGAGCAGTCCGTCTTCCATTTCCAAACTAGGGTTACCCCCTATAGCTTAATCACGGAGGGCTTTTAGGGATTCGGCTGTGTGGTTTGCAGTTAGGATATAATTAATTAGTCCTATTAGTTTATCTAGAGTTTCTCCTTTTATAGGTGCTACCTTATTCTATTTGGAGCTTAGTTCCTTAAGGATACGCGGGTTAAGTTGTTTGGTATAGAGGAGGGCACGTGTCCAGTGCTAAGCCTTTAGCTTATCTTGTGGCCCTATGTCCTGCTCTCTCTAGGTTAGGGCGTTAGCCTTAGCATTTTGCCTACTGGGGCGGTATATAATCGTAAAGAAGAATTGGGAGAGTATTTTGGCCCACTAGGCCTATTAACTGGTAAGTTGTTTTGTTGTTATAAAATACTTAAGGGCTTTATAATTGGTATAAACCTTAATTTAAGAGTCTATGCTTCTAAGCTCTACGCGCCACTGGGATAATAATTATATAATAGCCAACATTTCCTTATTGTGCACTTTATAGTTGTACTTAGCTAGGGCTATTGTTTTTAAGAAGAACGCAATAGAGTACTATTTGCCGTCTAGGTATAGCTATAAAAGGACTCCCGCTACTACCCTGTTGGAGGCGTCTGTTTCCAGCATTAATTTAAGGTCTAGGTTGTAGTGATGAAGAATTAGGGAGGAGATAAGTTGGTCCTTTGACTCCTTAAAGGCTTTTATATAGTTATTGTTGAAGATAAAAGACGTGTTGTTCTTAGTTAGTTGTATAAGAGGCTTGGCTATAACTCCGTAGTTATAGATAAACTAATAGTAGAAATTATAAAAGCTAAGGAAGGACTAGATTCCTTTTATAGTATAAAGGGGTTTCTAGTTGCGGATTACCTTAACCTTCTCTAGGTTAACTTTAATTCCTTCTATACTAATAATAAACCTAAGGTACTTTATGTGTTTTACTCCAAATTTACATTTTTTAATATTAACTTATAGGCCTGTATTCTGTAGTCTCTCTAGGACCTTCTTAACGTAAACTTAGTACTTAAGTTTATTGTCTGAGTATATAAAAATGTTGTTTAGGTATGCCGTATAGAATTTATTAAGGTAGTCAAAAAGAATATTATTTATGTACCATTAATAAGTGGCTGGCCCATTTATTAGTCTAAAAGGAAGGACTTTATATTTGTAAAACCTATAACAGGTGCGGAATATCGTTAGGTCTTTTAATGCAGGGTCCATCCTAATTTAGTAAAAAGCTTAGCGGACATTAAGCTTAGTAAAGATTTTGGCCCAGCTTAAACATATAAGGGTTTTATTAATTAAAGGGAGAGGGTACTGATTCTTTTAAGTAATAGCGTTTAGCTTTTGATAGTTGATATAGAAACAAAGGCTTTTATTAGGTTTCTTTATAAATAAAACGGGGGAAGTAAAGGGAGCCTAGCTTGGCTCAATAAACCCTTTATAGAGGTTGTCAATTAGGTACTACTTTGTTGCCTTTAGTTCCTCTATAGTTTGCTAGTAAAGGGGGCTATAGCCTAGGGAGTTATTGGTCTCTAACTAAATCTTATAATTATAGGTTTGGTAGGGGGGTAGTATATTTAAAGCTGCTTTTAAGAACGCGTCTCTATGGTTTAAGAGGTAATTAGGAAGGAGGCGCTTAACTAGTTCCTTATTAGTTTCCTCTACTAGCACTTCTTCCCTCTTAGCGATAATCTGGTTAATTTTGTATAAACTGGTAGTAAAGACTTCGTTGTCCTTCTAATATATATTAAAGTGGAAACCTATAGCACTAATTGCTGCGATGTCTACTATAGGGGTATTATATAATAGTAGGGTTATCCATGGCCTTGGGGGCTTTTAGGGTATTAGTATTGTCCTTACTCCTCTTAGCTCTTATTACATCTTCCAAAGGTTATTCTTTATATCCTATTAATACGTCCTCTTCCCTATTAGCCAGATCTCCGTAATTTGGAAGTTGTCTATATTAGTGTCTGTTTTACTTCCGTAAGTAGAGTCCTCCTTAACTATAGTCCTTTAGGGGAGTATCCTTGTTAGTATAGAGTTCCTGCCGGCCTCGCGGCGGGCATCTTCTTAGGTAAAGGCTATGTTGCGGTTCCTAACATCTTACTAGTAGGTGGGATCAGCCTTTGTGGCTAACGTCTTACGGTTAATGCGGATTTCCCTAATAAAGGAGGGTAACTTTAGTCTATTCTCCGGCTAGACGAACTGTCTTTATTAAATGTTTAGCCAAATATTAAAGTAGGACATCTATTTTTGGTTAAGAATTATGTTATGTGACCCTAGGTCTAGGATATAGAAGGGGATACCAAACTAGCATTGTCTATTAATAGTGATATATAGCTTTAAAACGTGGGTAACTGGTATACTGGCTTAACCGTTGTAGCCTTTTACTTAAATAGGCTTCTCTAGTCGGGTAGCATTTACATTTAAGAACTTAGTAATATTATTTATATAAGCAGTGTTTATAAAGGCAAAGCTATTTGCTTTAGTGTTAATAAGGGCAGTTATATTAACTCCATATCTATTTTAAGATACTATATATAGAACCGTAAAGTGTTTTCCACCTATTAGCTGACTTAGATTAATCTCTTTAAGATTAATAGGATACCCTAGGGGGGAGTCTTTCCCTAGGGTTTTTCTTTTCCTAACTTGTTGGATATTTCTTCTTCCTTTATCTCCTTAATATTACCTATATCCTTTAGCTCTGGGCAGGACGTGGTAAAGTAACTATCCTTTCTGCAATTAAAGCACGTGACCGTGGCAGGGTTAATTAGGGTATTACAACAAGCATTAGTTAAAGGTATGGTATATGGCGGGTTAGGTGAGGTTTATAGGTAGGTAGTTATAACCGCTTTTAGTATAAGGGTAGTTGTGGTTTATCTTCCAACACCAGCTCCCATTAGTATAGTGGATAGGTTACGGTTGCTATGGGGCCACTTTAGTCGATTAGAATAAGTATTGATTTATTTTAGTTCTAAATCTAGTAACGAATATTAGGTTGCGAGTCTTTGGTAGGTTGGTAGGTTGTCTAAGGCTACCGCGATCTTCTCTTATAGTCAGACCATTAGCTTATTGTATAGGTCTAAATAATAGTTCTTAGGGGGAACCTAGCCTTCGCCTGCTAGGTGTAAGAATTAAGTCTAGAACTTAGTAAAGAATTGGTTTAATTTTATTATTAGGCGATTATAGTTATAATAGGCATCCCGTACTTTATTTAGATTAACATAAATAGTAGCTAGATGCTGTATTATCTTATTAACAGATGTAAACCAAATAGGTAACTTGTCCTTAAACTTGGCCTAAAGGTGTTGCTAGGCGTCCCCAATGGTTTAACCAAAGAGGTAGAGCATTTTAGCTTCTTTAGAGGGGAAATAGTTGTGGTTAATATAAAGCTTTCCTTATACCTAAATTCTCTAGTTCTTAAAGGTCGGGTCTATGCTGTTTAATAATAGTGGGGGGTTAGGGAGCTTAACGGACTTTAATTGCTTTATTATTATATCCATACTCTCTGGTATATTATATTTGGTTAAGCGAATGGGTTAACTAAGGCTTTGTAAAGGGGAGGCTAGGCTATTTTATAAGGCAGTAAGGCTTTTTAGGATCTCCTTTAGAGTCTCTTATATACTTTGGGCTTGAAGACGATCAACCTTTTAATTAGTAGCAAGGGCACAAATCTGCTCGTGTACACCTGTAACGTTGTTATTATCTTCAATTTCTGATCTTAACTAGATCTTGTGTTCCTCTTAGGTAGAGGCAGGTCTTTTGGATAAGCTCGCTTTAGGTGCTATTATTAGCTTCCTAAAGTTTGTTGGAATTATATAATTCAGTTTCAATTCTGGGGTTCTTTTGGGGGTACAGGTTAAGTATAGTCTGGCCTATAAAGTGGGATATTATTAGGGCCTTCTTAGGCGTGGTAGTGTGAGTTTTTTAATATCTAAGTATAACGCGTTAATGCGTCGTTGCAGACGAAGGTCTTCTTTTAGGGTGGGATATTATTAAGGCCTTCCCAGGCAGTGTATAGAGAGCTTAGTATAATGTAATGGGCTTATATAAATGCTTCTAAACCGAAGCTTGTAGATTGCTACTATATAAGAATACTAAGCTAAGGAGAAGAAGAAGAAGAATCGTTTAGGGGCAGTAGGTAGGCATATTGTGAGGGCCGCTAAGGCGCTAGTAGTAAGCGGGCCAATAGCGATTTTATATGCCGGGCATGGAAAATCCTAATTGGTTAAATATGGCCGGTGATGCGCTTTAGCACTGTTATAAAACTTACTCTTTCTAATATCCGCTTATAGGCCTGCCTTTTAAAGCCTCTATAGGACCTTCTTAACATAGATCTTATGCTCTAATAGGTTGTCTAAGTAGATTAGGATGTTATTTATATAGGCTGTATAGAAGTCGTCCAAGTAGTTAAAGAGAATGCCATTAATGAATCTCTAGAAGGATATGGGGCCGTTGCATAGTCCAAAGGGTAGGACGCAGTACTTATACAATCCGTACCTTATATGGAAGGTAGTTAGGTCCTCTACCTCTTCCTTTAGCTATATATGGTAGAAAGCCTATTAAACATCCAGCTTGGTAAAGATTTTAGCCCTTAACAGCCTCGTTAACGTCTCCTTAATTAGTAGTAGCGGGTAATAGTCCTTCTTGGTAATCGTATTAAGTTTTTAAAAATTAATATAGAATCGCCACCCCCCTTTAGGCTTCTTAGTAAATAGAACCGGGGCTATAAAGGGTGCGTTGCTTAGCACTATAAATCCCTTATATAGGTGTTCCTGTAGGTAGACCTTAACTAGCTCTAGCTGTTCTAATAATATATTATATAGTGGGCTAGGGGCCAGATCGCTGCTGCTGCCTTTAAGAATAATATCATAGTCCACCCCTTTGCGATGCGGTGGTAGTGTATTAGAGGTAGCTTTTAAGAAACCGTTAGCGTACCCTTAATAGGGCTATGGTAGCTTCTTATAGACAAGCTAACAAAGTTCTTCCTTATTATTAGGTAGGGCATCCTGCCCCTTTCTATCCTCTATTAGCCGTTCTATCTTATAGAGGCTAGTAGATCCAATTACTACGCCCTTATGCTTTATTCCGCATAAGAAGCTCCTGGCCTTAAGTAGCGCGATATCCACTGCTGCAATATCCGCTGCTCTAATATCCGCAATAGGCAAAGGCTGCTTTACTCTTGGCTTTAATAGTAAAGCTGGTCTTAGGTAAAGCTAATTTTTTATCTTCCTAATTATATCTTAGGTATTAATCTTTTAGGTATACTTATAGTTGTATAAGGCCCGTTTAGTTCGCTCTAATTTGCTTTTAGTAGGGGGCCTCTCTCCTTAAGGTTCTCTAGTTATAGCTATATACTTAAGAATGCGTCAAGGGGTAGGCATAGGCTCTTAATCTAGTAGTGCGTCTCTTTAATCTGCATCCTTTTAGTAATCCTTGTTAATTGGCAGGGGTAAGAGCTCTTTTTTTAGTACGATCACATCCTGCCTACTATGGTAGTTTCTCTTAGTTAGCCATACTAAGGTGCGGTGCTTGCAGTTAATTAGGGCCCCAGTCTTCTTAAGCCACTTACGGCCGATAAGGAGGTTATGGCGTCTGGTATTGCAAAATAGGAACTATATAGGGACTCGCCGGCCGTCTATAACTAGGTTAGCCCTAAAGAGCTGTCTAATTATGTCTGTCTACTGGTTATTATACCCAGATACAGTAACTCCTCATCCCTTAATCTTATAGAACTTTAGTTATAGTTATTACTTAATAATTAGCCGCAGCTTGTGGTGTATAAAGGCCTTACCACCTGCACCTAAATTAAGTAGGCTTATTATATTAAGAGCTATACCTCCTAACGCGATCCTGTATTATATTATAAGGGCCATACCTCCTAGGATCTCCTTAAGCCGCATAGGGGCTATATAGATTGCTCCAATTTGCTCTAGGTAAGAGACTTTGCCTAAAGCTATTTATTTTCTAACTCCGCTAAGTTAGTAGCTATCTTATACTCCTCGCTTTAATTGATTGCCTTAGCTTCTGTCTTCTTTGGCGTAGGGCAGTCCCTAAAATAGTGTCCTTACTTGCTACAGTTAAAGTAGGTAGCTATTGTCTTTACAGCTAGTACTAGGGTTAAGAACCATCTAGGTAGGAGACTCTTGGTTTCTTCGGCGTCCTTGCTAGGAGCTCTCTTAGCTTAGACTACTTAATGGTTATTCTATTCCTTGCCTAACTGCTTTAGCCCTTAGGCGTACTGTTAAGCAGTCTTATAATAGGCGTTAAAGCTATAGCCTTTATTAGCTACCTTGACTTTCATTTAGATGCGTAGGCTATTATAAAGCTTATTATAAAGCTCCTCTTTCTACTAATTTTATAGCATCCTAGAGACATTTGCCAGTCGTATAAAGTTAGATTAGAAATTGTTAAAGTCACCTAGGTATGGCATCTTTAGGCTCTTAAGTTCCTGTTAAGCTTTAATCCAATAATCTAGGTCCTTAAAGACATTCTCTAAGAACTTAAGTACCTCCTTATTAGTAGGGTTGTGTTCTATATTACGCTCTACCTTTAAGTAGGGTAAGAGGTAGTTATAAGCTTTGCCACCTACGCGTGTCTTAATATATGCCACCTTTACATCTTCTTCCTAATCTAGGTTGTCTTAGTAGAACCAGTCTATATTAGATTAAAGCTTATTTTATATATAGCCACTCCAGGCCTAATAGGTAGGTTCTTTTCCATCTATAAGCGTAGGTAAGTCTAGAAACTTTGCTGTACGTCTTAAGCCTATACTACTACTTATCTAAGAGAGTGGTGTCCCTTCTTATATCGTCTATAATGGTGTACTTTCTTGCTTACTATCTTCCCAATTTGGGGCTTATATGGTAACCTTGCGGCCTATCCTTAATATCTTCTAATTGGCCTTGCAGAGCTTGTCTATCTTATTATCTAGGTGCTCCTTAAGCTCCACTATCTTCGCCTAAGCCTCCTCTTTTGTATTAAGAGCTTTATGCGCATAGTTATTGGTAAAACGCTATTGTAACGGAACCTTGTAGCAGGAACTACGGTGGGTCCTATTATTAGGCTAGGTATGTAGGTAAGAACAGTATTAACAACATAATAATAACTGGTGGAGTAGTTGCCTAACAGATTAACTCTAATTGTATTCTAAGATTTACTACAAAGAGAGAACTATCTGGGTAGGGACTGTGGTCCTTTAAATATACAACCATACGCCTAAGAAATCCCTTCGCTCCATAAGGTATGTATGCTCTATATGCTCCGTACAGATTACACAGATTATATAGATTATATAGATTATATTACGTGATCTCGGCTACTATTCCTCGTTATATAGTTCCACCAGATCTATCCTAAACTATACCTATATTAACTAACTAGCTTCCTCCAACTCTTCTCTAAGTAGTTATAATATTGTACTTAAGCTGTCCGTAATACTATCTCCCTCCTCTTTATTTTTGTCCTTAAAAATTCCTAATATCTCTAAGTCGTCTACTAGAGGTGTGATGTCCGTTTAATTAATTTAGTTAATATTTTTACTTATTATGCTTAAAGCTTCTTCTTCTTCTTCTATAGCTTGCTGGTTTTGCACTGTTGCTATAATCTTGTCTCTAAGTAAGATAATGCCGTCTCCGTATTCTTGTTGTGTGAAAGAGGGGTTAGTTTATATTACGCTAGCAAGTCCTTCTACCTAATAACCGTCCTCTTGTTTGGAGTACACTAAAGCAAACGTTTAATTGTCCTGCGATGTCCGCTCTATCTCTAATATTAAGTATGCGCGTCCTATGACTTTTAATAGTCTTTGGGTTCCCTAAGTAATTTATTATAGGGTCTTGTGTTTAATCTGCCGCTGCGAAACTCGATAATAAGCTCTTAGCTTCCCTTGCGGAGCTTTAACATACTTATGCTGCTTATAAGGCGTACTTGTCTGCCTTAGCGCGTCTTCTTTGTCTTAAGAAGGTTTGTAAGAAGGTCCGTTCTAAGGAGTAGAAACTGGTTTAATAGGGTCTGTCCAAGCTATTACAGACGCTTTAAGTACGATGTTACGACTACTTGGGGAAGAGTCGTAGGAAGCTAGTTGGTTAATATAGGCACGGTCTAGGATGGAACCGGTGGAACTATGTGACGAGGAATGGTAACTGAGGTTACGTGGCGTTAAATATATTAACTGTGTTAAATAAGAGGGACGTTATGTTTAATACAGACAACACGTACCTTATGTACAAGAGAGGATTTCTTAGGAGTATGGTTGTGTATTTAAAGGACCTTAGTCCCTACCGTAGATAGTTCTCTCCTTATAGTAAATCTTAGAATATAATTAGAGTTAATCTATTAGGCAACTACTTTACCAGTTATTATTACGTTATTAATTTGTTCTTACCTATATACCTAGCCTAATAATAGGACCCACTGTAGTTCCTGCTATAAGGTTCTGTTATATATTTACTACTAAGGTTATAGTGTTAAACAAGATCGAACAAACATACCACCCAAAGCATTAGTCACGACGGCGTTGGTAATAGCTATAACCTTAGGACTAGGAGACACCAGTATAGCAGATATGGATTCTTAAGTGGTTACGCGAGGTTAGTTATAGGAAATAGTTAATTACTTATAAGATAATAATAGGATACTTAAAGAACGCATTAATAGAATTAGAGTAGTAAAAATTAAGCTACCTTTAATCAAACGGTTCTTAGGAGAGAAGTTAAAGCTTAAGGGATTTCTTACACAAATGTACTTTAAGGTAATACAGGAAGGAGTGAAGTTAGCAATATTGTTGGATTAAGTAGCCTATGCAGGATTGTTCCTAGCAGGAAGGGCACTTAAGTGGTTTAAACTATACCTTATAGAAATATAGGCTAATGGCATAATAACTACTAACTAGGATATAAGGTATATATTTATTAGTTAGAACAGGTTCGCAGAACAACTAATATAGATATTTAGAGACCTAGAGGCTATAACTATAGCAGAATAAAAGCTTCAGAACTTAGTACAACGCACTTTAATAATTAAGTATACAACGCAGTTTTAAACACTAGCTACATAGGTTAAGTGGAATAATAGGGCGCTTATAGCATAGTATAAATAGGGACTTAAGGCTAAAGTCTAGGACGCAATTATCCTAATAGAAGATGCGGATACTCTAAGAGAGTTAATAAACTAGTTAATAAAGATTGATAATAGGATCTATTAAAGGGAATAAGCTAAGAGAGGGCAAGATAGAGTTCTATAGTTATATAAGGCGTAGAGTATATAACGATAGATATAGAGCCAAAAACTATAGAATGGCGCAGAGCTAATGGACTTAAGCGGTACTAAAGAAACCTAAAGGTAGGAAAAGAAACTATAAAAACCTAGAAATTAAGGATTAAGTAATTAGAGGACCTAGGAGTAGAGGCTAAACCAGGGATTTTAGCAGTAGAAGATATTTAGGCGGACTCTATAGCAAGAAAAATGGTTTAAAGATAGGGCTTGCATAAATTGCGGAAAATAAGGTTATTTTACTAGAGACTGTAGAGGTGGTTAGAGTAACTATATGGTAAAGGGAACAAGGCTAGCAGACGGCACATACGTATAGAGGAATGACGGTGCACTGTAAGGAATAAAAGAATGTTTAATTAATAGTTTTGCGTATTGTTATAACAACGTATACCAAATTTATAAGGATGCTAAGTATGGCGCAAGCTATTGGCTATAGGAGCTATTATTATTTAAGTTTAAAGGAACTAATAAACTAGCTTATAAATCGGACATTAAAGACAATAAGTTTAATATAGGCGAAGTATTTACTAATAATAAGGCAATAAAGGCAGTTTACTAGGAGTATGCAGACCTTAGAGAAATTGAAATAGAAGTAAAAACTAAGACTATTATAGAATAGGGTTTAGTAACGGATGTTATAATACTATTAAATACAATTTCTATCGCTTCGCGAGACAATAGGAGTAACGTTTAGAAGAAACTAAGTAAGTAGATAACTATTAGTGCTAGCTTATTACTTAATAAAGGTAAAAGGCTATAGGCTTAAGATTTTTAAAATAAGATAAGATATACCTAAGGACCCATAATGGATAAAAACCGATAGGAAAGGGTAGTGACTTAGTTTATAGACAAATAAATAAGTATAGGATGTAAGTTTAAGAACTATAAGTTTGGGAAATAAATAAGAACGTTAGTAATCTTAGGTAAACGTAGTATTTAGCCTAAAGATTAAACAGTTAATACTAGGATTAAAAAGTAAGATAACTATAAAGATCTAGCTATAAGACGTAGAAAACAAGAAACTATAGATAAGTTTAAAATAAGAATTATTATATAGTAAGAGCAAAAGCTAGACAAAAGGTTAGCTATGCTAGGTTATATAAAGAATAGAGCACCTATATAAAGAGTTACTAATAGGCCAAGTACAGGGACACCTAGGGTAAAATGGTTAGATAAACTGAAATAAGAAAAAGATCTAGATATCCTAACTAGGTTTAAAGAAAGATATACTAAAGGATATTATAATATAGTAATAATAAGGTACTTTCTAATAGATAAACCATACACACTAAACTAGTTATATGGAAAGTGGTATAGGCAACGACATAATAATAAATAGGAAGACTTTTATATATAGCTAGATAAAAAAGTTGTCTAAGACTAACCTATTATAGAGAAACGCATAAGTTACATTAAAGGAGCATTAATTATAATATTAAGAAACCTAGAAGAAGGATTTAGGGACTAGAGAAGTAAGTAATAAATCTTAGTATCTATAGTAGAGATACCAGTAGTTAGGTTAACTAGGTATAGGTTTAAACTTAAGAATAAAAATAAACTAAGAGTTAACCTAAAACATGTAGCGCATTATATACTATTATAGATAGCTTATGTGGATAATATATATAATATATATAAAGTACCAAAAAATAAGAACCGGAAGTACCTAATAAGGATATATTAGGTACTAGAGGAAAAGCGGTTTAAAAACGCTAAGTATATATATAGATAGCACCTAGTAGAAGTATAAGGTTAAGGAGACTTAATACTTTAACCAGGAAGGTTCCTTATAGAAGAATGCCTAGATAGATAATAGTAGTAGGAGTGCCTAGAGAACACTTATCTATAGTATATAGAGGAAAAGAAACAAACTAAGTATTAGCCTAAGTTAGACTAAGTATAGGTAGGATCTAGCAGCCAATAGTTAGGAAAAGGGGAGGCGTATAGAACTAGAGAGAACTAGTGTTAGAGCCTTAGACCCTTAAAAGAATTTAAGGTTAATACCTAAATTTATAAGCTAAATAGCAAGATCAACAGTTTAAAGTATTGGTAGATAGTAGAGTAATTAGGAACCATATATTACCAAAAGCAGTGGAAAGGATGGGGTTACTATATAGATAAAAGGAACACCTATATCCACTTATAATAATTTTAGGAGATTAGATAGCCTATAGAGAAGGTATTATTAATCTTAAAATAAGACCTATTTAGTTAACTATTAAAGGAAGACCAGTTAGAATGTCTTTTAATATCCTACTATTAGGATAGGATAAGGCGATACTAGGAATGCCTTAGTTACAGAAGTATAATTTAAAGATTAATTGGGTTATAGGTTAGGTTAATATTAAGGAAACTTAATAGTGTAAAGTGCGATAGTAAACCAAGTTGGTATAGTACTAAGTTAGAGTAATATATAAAGAGACTAAGTAAGGCCTAAGTTATATACCAAAGAGATACTATAAGTATGGTAAAAAGTTATGGTTACTAGAAAGTAAAAAGCTGTTAAAGCATATAGCATAGAACTATAAGATAGAATTAAAAGAAGGAATAAGTTTAAGGTTTTTTTTAATCTATAAGCTTACTAAAATAGAGTTAGTAGCGCTTAAGGAGTTTATCTAGGAGAACTTATATAAGGGATATATTAAACCGTTATAGTTATTAGCAGGATATCCAGTACTATTTATCCTAAAAAAAAATAGAAAACTTAGGATATATATAGACTATAGACAGTTAAACAGCATTACTAGGAAGGATAGGTATTCTTTACCCTTAATTAGCGAAATCTAAGATAGGATAGGCAATATAAAGATCTTTACAAAGATAGATCTAAGATGGGCATACCATTAGATTAGGATTAAGGAAGGTAATAAATAGAAGGCAGCCTTTAGGTTAAAGGAAGGACTATATAAACTATTAGTTATGCAATTTAGACTTATAAACGCACTAGCAACGTTCCAAAAGCGAATTAATAGTGTATTAGGAGAACACCTTAATAAGTTTATTATAGTATACTTTAACAACATTATTATCTACTTAGAAAATAAGGAAGAATATAGAGAACATATTAAATAGGTCTTAAAGAGACTATAGAAAGAATAGATGCTAGTAGTAATTAAGAAATATAAGTTCTTTATAAGAAAAACTAATTTTATAGGATTTATTATTAAACTAGGAAAAATCAGTATGGACCTAAAGAAAGTTAAAGCTATAGTAAGTTAGCAAGAACTAGAGAATGTTATATAGTTAAGATTGTTTTTAGGGTTTTGTAACTACTATAGGAGGTTTATAGTATAGTAGTTAAAAAGTATTAAGCTATTTATAAGACTAATAAAGAAAGAGAAACTATGGGTTTAGGGTAGTAAATAGAAGGAGCTATTCTAGAAACTTAAAGAGTTATTTACCTAAGAGCCAGTCCTTAAGATCTATTAACCAAAGTTAGAAATAGTTATTAAGACAAATATATTAGACTTTGCACTAGGAGTATGCTTACTATAGAGGCACCAAGACGCATAGCACCCAGTAGCGTACTATAGTTGGAAAATAACACCACTAAAGTTAAACTATAACATCTATAACAAGGAGTTATTAGGTATAGTTATAGCACTTAAAAAATAGAGAGTATTCTTATAAGGTATAGAGAAACCGTTTATAGTTAAGATAGACTATAAGAACCTTATAGGATTCCTAATAATAAAGGAACTTAACTAAAGATAGGTTAGATGGGCGGAAATGCTTATAGAATACTATTTTAAAATTTAGTATACCAAGGGTATAGATAATACATAAGCAGACGCTCTAAGCAGAAAAGCTAAACTATAAAGTAATAAAAAGCTATTAGGAGCTTTATTGTAAAGGGATTAAGATAGATTAATTAGGTATAACTATCTAAAGATTATAGCAACTAAAGAAAGTTAGGTCTATAAATTACTAGAGAGTAATTAAATATAGAAGATCTAAAAAGTATAGGTAGAGGATCTAGACTTAAAGCAATATAAAAATAGGGAAGTAATATATATGCCTAAGTCTATTATAGAAGAATTTGTTAAGAAGTTCCATAAGGGAATAATATAAGGACATAACGGAGCTATAGGCTTAGTGTTAAGACTTTAAGAGGAGTATATTATTTAAGAAATCTAGGGGCTAGTAAGATAAGTTATAAAGAAATATCTAGATTGCTAAAGAAATAAACCAATAAGGTATAAGCTGTATAGAGGGCTATAACCTATTAAAGTACTAGGAAGACTATAGGAGGTTATATTATAGGACTTTATTATTAAGTTACTAAAATTAAGAGATCCTATTATAGAATAAGATTATAACGCGATTTTAGTAATAGTGGATAAGCTAATAAAGTAGGGATACTTTATAGCATACACTAAAGAAATATTAGTAAAAGATGTCGCTAGAATCTATATAAAGGAAGTATTTATAAGACATAGAGCACTGGATAAAATTATATTAGATAGAGATCTAAGATTTATAACAGTATTTTAGGAAGTGTTTTTAGCAGAATAAAGGGTTTGCGCAGTAATATCTATAGCGTATTATCTATAGATGGACGGATAAACGGAAAGACTAAACTAGACACTAGAGCAGTATCTAAGGCACTATATTAATTACGCACAGAATAATTGGGTATCGTTGTTACTAGTTATATAGTTTATATATAATACAACACCACAAGAAGAAATGGGGGTATTACTATTTAAGGCAAATTATGGGTATAAACTAAGAATATTATTATCGCCACGTTAAGTAAAGAAGATGAGTAATACAGCTAAATAAAAAATGGAGATATTAATAAATCTTTATACAAACCTTATAGAAATAGCTAAACTAGTATAAGAATAAATGAAAAGGTACTATAATGCTAAGAGATCTAAGGGACCAGATCTTAAGGAGGGAGATAAAGTATAGCTACTATATAAAAATTTTAAGAGTCGACGACTAAGTAAAAAGTTGGACTATATTAGACTAGGACCTTTTGAAATTGTATAAAGAATTTTATTGGTTATATATAAGTTAAACCTACTAGCCAAAATAAGGATCTACCCTATATAATATATCACGATGCTAGAACCAGTATATAGAGATATTAAGCTACCAGTTTATAAGGCAGACATATATAGAGGACAAGAAGAAGACAAATAGTAAGTTTTAAAGATTATTAGTTATGAGGACGTAGATAACAAAATATAGTATAAAGTAAAGTGGATAGGCAATAGTAAGACTACCTAAAAGCTACTAAGTAACCTAGAGAACGCTATAGGAAAGGTATAGGAGTATTAAAAGAAAGTAGGTTAGGCAATATTAATAAAGAAGGATTGCTAAAGAATAAGTCACCTAAGGGGGACCTAAAAGGAGCAATTACTAAGCTACTTAGAGTTGTTTCCCTTGCAGGGGGAGAACTAGCCCTTTTATTACCTAACTTATTAAGACCCTATTAAACCAGTTTCTACTCCTTAAAACGAACCTTCTTGCGGACACGTTTAAGACGTTAAAGACAAGCATAAGCTAGATGTTGGGCTTTAAGGACATATACGGACTCTTCTAAGGCACGTTAGACCGCAAGCAACGCTGAGGCCAGCTTACTATTAAGCTTTATAGTGGTAGATTAAATACAAGACCCTATAATAAGTTACTTAGGGAACTTAAAGACTATTAAGAGTTATAGGATATGTGTTACGAAATTTATATGGAGCAGTTCATTGATGAAATGGGTTGATTTATTGATGATCTTATATCGTGTCTTTTTAACCTTAATCTGACGTGTCTTCAGTGACGTGTCTTCGTGCACGTAACCCACGCCTTTAGAGAATACAGATTATCTAACACACCCCCTTAGCTTTAAGCTCTTTAAGGTCAAAGCTAGCCACCTTCTCGTGTCCGTTAATGAGTTAATTGAACCGTAATCTTATCTAAATCCTTCCGTCTTGCTCTAATACTGTCCCTTAGGTCCTCTAGTTGCTTCTCCTTATCCAGCTACTCCTTAATATCCACCATCCCGATCATATTAACGAAGCTTTAAAACCTCTGCTTGGGCAGGGCCTTTGTAAGTCCATCAGCAATTATCTCTTTCGTCGCTATCTATTAAAATCGTACTCGTCTTATTGCGTATTCCTAACATAGCCAGTGTTGATAGATGTCAACGTGTTGGAGCTTTGTGATCAGCTTTGCCGTGTCTTCCGTAATCAGTTGGAGCGTCTATGTATTATCGCATTTAATAATCAAGGGCTCGTTTAGGCGTAACGTTATTGCTTTAAATAGCCTACTGATAAAGATAGCTTCCTTTACTGTCTATAATAGGGCTAATAACTCGGCTTTTGTGCTTGACGTCGTCACCGTACCCTACTTGTTTGCTCTCCAGGCGATCGGCCCCCCAAATAGCTTCATAATATATCCTTGCGAGCTCTTTCTGTTAACGGAGTTGTCTGCGAATAATGCATTGCTGGCACAGATAAATAATTGCGCTTTACCTCTACCGTCTCTTCCGTCGTCTCGTCCTTTGTTGCGTATTCCTTTGTCTCTCCCTCTACCGTTTGTTCCTTCCTTGTCTCCTCTATAGTAGATTGCTCTGCTCCTCGTGCCATATAGGTACTGAATTACTCTATCTGCCGCTTAATGGTGCTCTTGGCTTGGGTTCTAATTAAACCTTACTAGCTGTAATACTGCAAAAGCAATATCTGGACGCGTTGTAGTGGCTATATAAAGTATTGAACCCATTTTTCTCTGATATAGCATCGTAGAAGCTGCTTCTCTTGGTAGGGACATAGGACGGACTAGTAGGTCTATATTAGGGGACGGAAGCGTCAGACGGATCAATTGGTAATTAGTAGGGAGGAGTTCCAATTCTGCTATAGGAGTATCTAGAAGACGCCCTCTAAGATCTATCTTATACTAGTTAGCTATCTTCTTAATATAGGCTTCCTAGGATAGCCACAGGAGCCTCTGGCTATAATTACGTAGCACGTGGATTCCTAGGAACCATTTTAGCTCGCTAAGGATACTTATCTGGTATTCCTTGCATAGCTCCTTAATTGCTTCTTAAGCTTTCTTCTTATCTGTCTTTTAGTAGCAGAAGACAATATCGTTAACATAGAAGAAGATAACTATTCCACCTTTTAGTATAATATACGGCTCTTAAGGTACCTCTTTAAAGCCCAATTTGTTTAACAAGCTCGTGAGATTCTTCTGCTATAACAGTGGTGATTATTATAGTCTGTATAAGGCTTTTCTTAAGCGTAGTACTTTGTCTTTCTTTCCTTTGTTAAGCCCTGGCGGTAGCTTTATATAGACAACCTTATTAAGATTACAATAGATAAACGCATTAACTGCATCTATCTATATTGTCTCCAGGTCGAATTTTGCGGTAATTGCTATAAGGGTTCGGAAGGTTGTACTAGCTAATGTAGTAGCTCTTATAGGTAGGTCTCCTGGGGCCTATTGGTTTCCGCATACTACTAAGCATGCCTTGCATTTCTGGAGAAATCCGTACTTATCTGTCTTATAGATGAACACCCATATTAAGCTAAGAACCTACTGTCCCTTTATATGCTTCTTATCTGTTTCTTAAAACAACCTCATTTAATAATAGGATTGGAGGTGGGCTTATTAAGCTTCTTAGAACTAATCTTAAAAAGGATGCGTATTAAGGTCGCGGATTAACTAAGGTGGCGGAGGTAAGTTCTTCCTATATAATCTGACATTACGTATTCTGCCTAATTTTAGCTTGCTATCGTTAAGTCAACTATTAAGGTTAAACTTCCTTCCTGCTAAGAAGGCGCCTTAATAGGCTAATGTGATCCTTTTAGTAACAAAGTCTTTAAACCTATTATTGCAGGCTTCCTTAAACGAGTTTTTAACTGAGTTATTAGACACCCCCTAAGTGTTAAACACATCTCCTGCTTAATAAGTGACGTCTTAATTAGTACCTTGTACACCTGACTTCGTAGAATAGTTAACGTGAAAGGTATATAGAGATTCTTTATCTTCTTCTATTAGAGGTGGTGTATAGTACGCATTTTTAAGAGCTCTTGCAAGCTTAAGATCTGCTAACTCATTAAAGGTTTAAACTGGCTTATCGACTTTGTCGTCGTCTTCCTCTTAAATTGACGGTTTAAATATTTCTTTATCGTCTTCCAGAAAAACCTCGTTCTTAGTTAGGGTATTAGGGAGTTAAATCTTCTTAATTAGCATATCTAATTCGGCGTGTAGATCCTTTAAGATATCCGTTTGCTTTCCGTTAAAGAACATCTTCTCGTTAAAGATAACATCCCTAGTAGAGATAATAATACCTTTGTGTGGGATCCAGATCCTATAGATATTGGTAGAGTTATAGCCAACAAGGTAGCTAATATGGGCTCGCGGATCTAGCTTGCTTAGCCTTTTCTTCTTTAGCTAGGCATCTGACGTCATTGCGTACGCCCTACAGCCGTAGGCCCTTAGGTGCGCTAGTTGCGGCTTTCTTAACCTATTAGCTAGGTAGGTATGGAACCTCTTATATAGTAATTTCCATCTATTGCTTTCTCGTGGCGTTCGATCTCGAAGGTAGACTATATAGTTAACGATCTCGTTCCATAGATTATGCGGTAGCTTGGCAGTAATTCTTATTACTTGTGTTCTCTTAATGATTACACCCCCTAAGCGTTTGGCGGTACTGTTCTAAGCTTAGGTATATAGCGCCAAAGGCTTAAATATAATCCCTTAAGTCTATAGCTATTTAAGAGTTCTCTTTCTCCCTAGCTTGTTGTCTAATCTAATAGTATTAACTTTGAGGTTATACCTTAGACGAATCTATTGGATAAAATCTTTAAGCATTTATAGTGTCTCCTTCTCCTTGCCATACGTTGTTATAAAATATGGGAAGGTTTTTTCTAAGAAGGTGTTGTGGATAAATATAACTTGTATAAATCTAGTATACGCTTCCTTGAGGTCAGTCTAGTCAATATAGAGGTCAAGATAAGGTTTATTAATATTTTGTTTTAAGAACCTTCTTAAGACCTAACGCTTGATTTTGGCGAGACTGCAATATTAATATTCCGTCGTCTTTGGGCCTTATAGCTTAACTCCTAGGGCGTTAAGACCTAGATAGTGAAGGCTTATAGGTCCTAGATGACCTAGATGCAGATGCCATAGATATACATTACCTTTTAAATCTAGATGAGTGTCTCTTGACGATGCTCTGCGCTTCCGTTAGCGGCGTAGCAGTCGGCTTATATTAAACGCTAATAGACTTCCTAGTTAGATGTATTTAATAGTCTATTATCCGTGACGTTCTTCTATTTAATATAGGATTGTGTCGTCCTTCTAAACTAGCAGATTATTGTCTCCTTTATTGTCCCAGTAGAACCCTTATTTTTGAAGTAGATGGAACGACACTAGATTCGTATTAAAGTCCGTATAAAAGGCAACGTCCTTAAGACGTAGGATTCCCTTGCTCTTGTCTGGTTTTGTAACCTGGATAGTGACATTGCTGTAACCTAGTATAGGCACTTCTGAGCTGCCGGTAATAATATATTTGTGTCTTAGAGCTTTCCTAAAATTATAAAAATAAGAGAGGTTATTAAAGATATAGAAAGTGGTTCCTAAGTTAAGAATAGTTAATAGCTTTAATGGATGGAGTTAACCGGTGTGATACGATTCTAGGAATATTGCATTGGCTTCTCCCTTAATCTTAACTATCTCCTATTATTGTTAAGCTTTATCAACCTTTGATTCCTTAAGCTTAAGTTATTCTACTTAGGCAGCTAGATCCTTGTCTTGCTCTACCTTTATAAGCACCCTTTTTATATGTGTACCTACGGCTTTGAATCCCTTAGGCCTTTTGCTCTTAAATAGATACCAACAGTTAGGAAGGGTATATCCCCTTATATCGCATGCTAGGTATTTGAGGTTCTTCAACCTTTTAGAAGATATCTCTTTAGTTAAATTTATACCTACCCTTTTTTGGCTGTGAGATAAGCTGTTCCCTTTTCCTTTTTAGACTTTAGCAGTAATAGAGATACCCTCTTTGGGCTCTCCTATAAAGTCTACATTAAATGCACTCCCTCTCGCTGTTATAGGTATGGCTTTGGAAAGGTTTTGGAATGCTTCTTATAGCTCTATTACTACTTTACAGTATTCTGATGAGAGAGCCTTTTCGGTATTATTTGCCTGCTTCGTGTACAGAACAAAATAGGTTTCGCTTATAGGTCGTATTATATTTATAAGGTCCATTAGCCAGATCCCATTAGTTATCTATAGAAGATTATACTTCTCTGCCATCTTCATCGCATACTCCCATTAGTTAAGCCACTGGGTGACCTTTGTCTGCTTAAGCCCTTTAAGTAACTCTATATACTGCAGTTGTACCTTCCTTATTATAAAGTTCTTTAAAGGCTTAGTGTCTTCTTTCAACCAAATCAGCCATTCCTTGACTGTAAGGGAAGGGTCGAGTAGTAGCTTCTTCTAAATTAATACTGTGGACGTAATCTAGGTGCGTATCTGTTGCAGATGCTCTTCCTGTTTCAGGAAGTACTTTATATCCTAGTTGTAGTATCATCTGCTGTTTTTGTACGCTTTCTGTTGATTCGTTAAGAGCTGTGCATATAAGGTTGCATTCTCATTGAAATCAGTGACTTCTGGATAGGCTGGTTCTTGTAGTAGAGCTCGTTGAGGTGCTGCATTGTCTGGGTCAACGTGGGCCCAAATTTATTTGTCCACTAGGGCTTGTAGTTGCCAGATCCATTGCTCCCAGTCTTCTGGTTTATTGAGGATGATCGTGGTCAACGAACTCGACGTCGGTGGAGTCATTTTGACTGATAGGCAGGTGGGGAATTGAGATGGTATTTTGTCGTTAGGATCGTCCTTGTCGTCAGGATCGTCCTTTGACGATTGAGGTAGGATTTCTCGTGGAATCTCATGGAATCTCGTGGAATCTTGTGGAAGAATCGTCCTGTGACGATTGAGGTAGGATTTCTGTCAGAGTCTGCGTCTTGACGATGAGGTGTCAGAGTCTGACGATAAGGTAGAATTTCTTTAAATGATTGAGAAATAGCTGAATAGCTTCTTGAGTCGGCGGACCGGGCTTATAACTGTCACGAAATTCATGTGGAGCAGTTCATTGATGAAATGGGTTGATTTATTGATGATCTTGTATCGTGTCTTTTTGACCTTGATCTGACGTGTCTTCAGTGACGTGTCTTCGTGCACGTGACCCACGCCTTTAGAGAATACAGATTATCTGACAATATGTACACTTAGCGTTAAAAATAGAGCGAACGTTACAGGATAATTAAACGTTTGCTTTAGTACACTTAGAATAGAAGGAGGGTTACTAGAATAAGGGACTCGCTAGTGCAACATAAACTAACCCCTTTTTCGCGCACCTAGAGCAAGGAATTGCTATTACTTCACCAAGTAATAGTATTAAGGAGACAGTACGCAGGCGGCACTCCACCTAGGAAAGAGAAGAAGAAGCTTTAGGTATAATAAGTAGGGATATTAACTAGACTAATTAAACGGACATTATACCTCTAGTAGATAACTTAGAGATATTAGGAATCTTTAAGGACGAAGATAAAAAGAAGGAAGATGGTGTTACGGACGCTTTAAGTATAATATTATAACTATTTAGGGAAGAGTTGTAGGAAGCTAGTTAGTTAATATAGGTATAGTCTAGGATAGAACCAGTAGAACTATATGATAAGGAATAGTAACTAAGGTTATATAGCGTTGAACGTATTAACTGTATTAAATAAAAGGGACGTTATGTTTAATATAGATAACACGTACCTTACGTATAAGAGAGGATTTCTTAGGAGTATAGTTGTGTATTTAAAGGACCTCAGTCCCTACTGTAGATAGTTCTCTCCTTATAGTGAATCTTAGAATATAATTAGAGTTAATCTGTTAGGTAACTACTCCACTAGTTATTATTACGTTGTTGATTTGTTCTTACCTATATACTTAGCCTAATAATAGGACCCACCGTAGTTCCTACTATAAGGTTCCATTATATAAGCTAGGTAATAAAAGGACTAGCTCTCTTCCTATAAGGGAAATAACTCTATGTAGCTCGGCAATTGCTCCTCTTAGGTCCCCCTTAAGTAACTTATTTTTTAGCGATCCTTTCTTATTAATATTACTTAACCTACTTTTTTTTAATACTCCTATACCTTTTCTATAGCGTTTTTTAGGTTGCTTAGTGGTTCCTAGGTAGTCTTACTATAGCCTATCTACTTTACTTTGTACTATATTTTATTATCTATATCCTCGTAACTAATAATCTTTAAAACTTACTATTTATCTTCTTTTTATCCTCTATATATCTCTGCCTTATAAGCTAGTGGCTTAATACCTCTATACGCTAGTTCTAGCATCTTAATATACTATATAGAATAGATTTTTATTTTAGCTAGTAGATTTAACTTATATATAACTAATAAAATTCTTTACGCAATTTTAAAAGGTCCTAGTCTAATATAGTCTAACTTCTTACTTAGTTGTTAACTCTTGAAATTTTTATATAGTAGCTATACTTTATCTCCCTTCTTAAGATCTGGTCCCTTAGATCTCTTAGCATTATAGTACTTTTTTATCCTTTGCTGTACTAGCTTAGCTATTTCTATAAGGTCTATATAAAGATTTATTAACATCTCTATTCTTTACTTAGCTATACTACTTGTTTTCTTCGCTTAATATAGCAATAATAATGTTTTTGGTTTATACCCGTAGTTCGCCTTAAATAGTAATATCCCTATTCCTTCTTATAGTATTACACTATATACAAACTATATAACTGGTAATAATAATACCCAATTATTCTATGCGTAATTAATATAATGTCTTAGATACTATTCTAGTGTCTAGTTTAGTCTTTCTGTTTGTCTATCCGTCTACGGATAATACGCTATAGAGGTTACTATATAAACTCCCTATTCTACTAGAAACACCTCCTAAAATGCTGCTATAAACCTTAGATCTCTGTTTAATATAATTTTATTTAGTGCTCTATATCTTATAAACACTTCCTTTATATAGATTTTAGTAATGTCTTCTACTAATATTTCTTTAGTGTATGCTATAAAGTATCCCTACTTTATTAGCTTATCCACTATTACTAAAATCGCGTTATAATTTTGTCCTATAATAGGATCTTTTAACTTTAGTAACTTAATAATAAAGTTCTATAATATAACCTCCTATGGTCTTCCTGGTACTTTAATAGGTTATAGCCCTCTATACAGCTTATACCTTATTAGTTTATTCCTTTAGCAATCTAAATATTCCTTTATAACTTATCTTGCTAGTCCCTAAATTCCTTAAATAATGTACTCTTCTTAAAGTCTTAATACTAAGCCTATAGCTCTATTATGTCCTTATATTATTCCCTTATAGAATTCCTTAACAAACTCCTCTATAATAGACTTAGGTATATACGTTACTTCTCTATTTTTATATTACTCTAAGTCTAGATCCTCTACCTATACTTCTTAGATCTTCTGTGTTTAATTACTCTTTAATAATTTATAGATCTAACTTTCCTTAATTGCTATAATTTTTGGGTAATTATACCTGATTAATCCGTTTTAATCTTTTTATAATAAAGCTCCTAATAGCTTTCTGTTACTTTATAGTTTAGCTTTTCTGCTTAGAGCATCTACTCGTGCGTTGTCTATACCCTTAGTATGCTAAATCTTAAAATGGTATTCTATAAGCATTTCCGCCCATCTAACCTGTCTTTGGTTGAGTTCCTTTGTTATTAGAAATCCTATAAGGTTCTTATAGTCTGTATTAACTATAAATGGTTTCTCTATATCTTGTAAAAATACTCTCTATTTTTTAAGTGCTGTAACTATACCTAACAACTTCTTATTATAGATATTGTAGTTTAATTCTGGTGGTATTATTTTCCAACTATAGTATATTACTGGATGCTATACGTCCTAGTGCTTCTATAGTAAGTATACTCTTAGTGCAAAGTCTAATATATCTATCTTAATAACCGTTTCCAACTTTAGTTAATAGATTTTAAGGACTAGCTCTTAGGTAAATAACTCTTTAAGTTTCTAGAACAGCTTCTTTTACTTACTACCCTAAATCCACAGTTCCTCTTTCTTTGTTAGCCTTATAAACGGCTTAATACTTTTTAACTATTATGCTATAAACCTTATGTAGTAGTTATAAAACCCTAGAAACAACCTTAACTATATAACGTTCTCTAGTTCTTGCTAACTTACTATAGCTTTAACTTTCTTTAGGTCCATGCTAATCTTTCCTAGTTTAATAATAAATCCTATAAAATTAGTTTTCCTTATAAAGAACTTGTATTTCTTAATTGCTACTAGTATCTGTTTTTTCTATAGTCTCTTTAAGACCTACTTAATATATTCTCTATGTTCTCCCTTATTCTCTAAGTAAATAATAATATTATTAAGATATGCTATAACAAACTTATCTAGGTGTTCTCTTAACACACTATTAATTTGCTTCTAGAATATTACTAGTGCGTTTATAAGCCTAAATTATATAACTAATAGCTTATATAGTCCTTTCTTTAACCTAAAGGCTGCCTTCTATTTATTGCCTTTCTTAATCCTAATCTAATGGTACGCCCACCTTAGATCTATCTTTATAAAGATTTTTACGTTACCTATCCTATCTTAGATTTTGCTAATTAAGGGTAAAGGATACCTATCCTTCCTAGTAATGCTGTTTAACTATCTATAGTTTATATATATCCTAAGTTTTCTGTTTTTCTTTAGGATGAATAGTACTAGATATCCTACTAATAACTATAATAGTCTAATATATCCCTTGCGTAAGTTCTTCTAGATGAACTCCTTAAGCACTACTAACTCTGTTTTAGTAAGCTTATAGATTAGAAAGAACCTTAGACTTATTTCTTCTTCTAATTCTATCTTATAGTCCCATGCTATATATTCTAATAGCTTTTTACTTTCTAGTAACTATAACTTCTTACTATACTTATAGTATCTCTTTAGTATATAACTTAAGCCTCGCTTAGTCTCTTTATATATTACTCTAACTTAGTACCATACTAACTTAATTTGCTGTTATATCTTATATTATTAAGTATCCCTAATATTAACCTAACCTATAACCCAATTAATCTTTAGATTGTACTTCTATAACTAAGGCATTCCTAATATCGCCTTATTCTATTCTAATAGTAGGATATCAAAAGACATTCTAACTAGTCTTCCTTTAATGGTTAACTAAATAGGTCTTATTTTAAGATTAATAATGCCCCCTCTATAGGCTATCTAATCTCCTAAAATTGTTATAAGTGGATATAGGTATTTCTTCTATCTATATAGTAACCCTATCCTTTTTACTGCTTTTGGTAATACGTGGTTCCTTATTACTTTACTATCTATTAACGCTTTAAACTATTGATCTTGCCACTTAATTTATAAGTTTAGGTATTATTTTTATATTTCTTTAAGGGTTTAAGGCTCTAATACTAGTTCCCTCTAGTTCTATATACCTCCCCTTTTTCTAACTATTGGCTGCTAGATCCTGCTTATACTTAGTCTAACTTAGGCTAATACTTAGTTTGTTTCTTTTCCTCTATATACTATAGATAAGTGTTTTCTAGGCACTTCTATTACTATTATCCCTCTAGGTATTCTTCTGTAAGAAATCTTCCTGGTTAAAGTATTAAGTCCCCTTAATTTTGTACTTCTACTGGGTGCTATCTATATATATACTTAGCATTTCTAAACCGCCTTTCCTTGGGTGCCTAGTATATCCTTACTAAGTACTTCTAGTTCTTATCATTTAGTGCTCTATGCATATTACAGGTGTTATCCATATAAGCTATCTATAATAGTATATAATACGCTAGGTGACTTAGGTTAACTCTTAGTTTATCTTTATCCTTAAGTTTAAACCTATACTTAGTTAACCTAACTACTGGTATCTCTATTATAGGTATTAAGATTTATTATTTACTTCTCTAGTCCCTAGATCCCTCTTCTAGGTTTCTTAATATTATAATTAATGCCCCTTTAATATGACTTATACGTTTCTCCATAATAGGTTAGTCTTAGATAACTTTTTTATTTAGCTATATATAAAAATCTTCCTATTTGTTATTATGTTGTTGCCTATACCACTTTCCGTATAACTGGTTTAGTGTGTATAGTTTATCTATAAGAAAGTACCTTGTTATTACTGCATTGTAATATCCTTTAGTATGTCTTTTTTTAAATCTAGTTAGGATATTTAGATCCTCTTCTTATTCCAGTTTATCTAACCATTTTGCCCTAGGTGTCCCTACACTTGGCCTATTAGTAACTCTTTATACAGGTGCTCTATCCCTTATATAACCTAGCATAGTTAACCTCTTATCTAGCTTTTACTCTTACTATGCGATAATTCTTATTCTAAACTTATCTATAGTTTCTTATTTTCTACGTCTTGCAGCTAGATCTTTGTAGTTATCTTACTTTTTAATCCTAGTATTAACTGTTTAATCTTTAGGCTAAATACTACATTTACCTAGGATTACTAATATTCTTATTCGTTCCCTAAACTTGTAGTTCTTAAACTTGCGTCCTATACTTATTCGTTTGTCTATAAACTAAATAGCTGCCCTTTCCTATTGGTTTTCGTCTGTTATGGATCCTTAAGTATATCTTATTTTGTCTTAAGAATCTTAAGCCTGTGGCCCTTTACCTTTATTAAGTAATAAGCTAGCACTAGTAGTTATCTACTTGCTTAGTTTCTTCTAAACATTACTCCTATTATCTTATAAAGCGATGGAAATCGTATCTAATGGTATTATAATACCCGTTACTAAACCTTGTTCTATAATGGTCTTAGTCTCTACTTCTATTTTAACTTTTCTAAGGTCTATATACTTCTAGTAAGCTACCTTTATTGCCTTATTATTAGTAAATGCTTCGCCTATGTTAAATTTATTATCTTTAATATCTAATCTATAAGCTGGTTTATTAGTTCCTCTAAACTTAGATAATAATAGCTCCTATAGCCAATAGCTTGCGCTATACTTAGCGTCCTTATAAATTCGGCATGCGTTGTTATAATAAAATGTAAAACTGTTAATTAAACATTCTTTTATTCCTTATAGTACACCATTATCCCTCTATATGTATATGCTGTCTGCTAGCCTAGTTCCCTTTACTATATAATTACTCTAACCACCTCTATAGTCTCTGGCAAAATGACCTTGTTTTCCGCAATTTATATAAGCCCTATCTTTAAACCATTTTTCTTATTATAGAGTCCGCCTAAACGTCTTCTACTATTAAGATCCCTGGTTTAGCCTCTACTCCTAGGTTCTTTAATTACTAAACCCTTAACCTCTAGGTTTCTATAGTTTCTTTTCCCACCTTTAGGTTTCTTTAGTACTACTTAGGTCTATTAGCTCTGCGCCACTCTATAGTTTTTAACTCTATATCTGTCGTTGCGTACTCTACGCCTTATATAACTATGGAACTCTGTCTTGCACTTTCTTAGCTTATTCCCTTTAATAGATCCTATTATTAATCTTTATTAACTAGTTTATTAACTCTCTTAGAGTATCTATGTCTTCTAGCAGGATAATTATATCCTAGACTTTAGCCTTAAGTCTTTGCTTATACTGTACTATAAGCGCCCTATTATTCTACTTAACCTGCGTGGCTAGTGTTTAAAACTGCGTTATATACTTAATTACTAAAGTGCGTTATACTAAGTTCTGAAGTTTTTATTTTACTATTATAGTTACTTTAGGGTCTCTAAATATTTATATTAACCGTTCTATAAATCCATTCCAACTTATAAACATATACTATATGTCCGGGTTAGTAGTCATTATACCATTTACTTATATCTCTATAAGGTAAGGCTTAAACCACTCTAGAGCTCTTCCTAATAAAAATAGTCCTGCGTATACTACTTAGTCTATAGGTGTTACTAACTTCGCTCCTTTCTGCATAACCTTAAAATATATCTACGTAAGAAACCCTTTAAGCTTTAACTTCTCTCCTAAAAACTATTTAATTAAAGGTAACTTAACCTTTACTACTCTAATTCCATTAATGCGTTCTTTAAGTAGCCTGCTATTGTCCTATAAGTAATTAACTATTTCCTATAACTAACCTTACGTAACCACTTAAGAATCCGTGTCCGCCATACTGGTATCTTCTAACCCTGAGGTCGTGGCTGCCGTCAACATTGTTATAACTAGTGCTTTGGGTGGCATATTATTTGATCTTATTTAATACCGTAATCTTAGTAGTAAATGTGTAACGGAACCTTATAATAGGAACTACGGTGGGTCCTGTTATTGGGCTAGGTATATAGGTAAAAACAGTGTTAACAACATAATAATAACTAGTGGAGTGGTTGCCTAATAGATTAACTCTAATTGTATTCTAAGATTTACTATAAAGAGAGAACTATCTGGGTAGAGACTGTGGTCCTTTAAATACACAACTATATGCCTAAGAAATCCCTTCGCTCTGTAAGGTACGTGTGCTTTGTATACTCTGTATAGATCACACAGATTACACAGATTATATAGATTATATTACGTGACCTCGGCTACTATTCCTCGTCACATGGTTCCACCGGATCCATCCTAAACCATGCCTATATTAACCAACTAGCTTCCTCCGACTCTTCTCCAAGTAGTTATAACATCGTACTTAAGCTGTCTGTAATAGCTATAGCATAGCGATCTACTGTTCCATTGCCTTCCTTTGTATTCCCTAAAGTCTTAGCTCCTCTATAAGTTTGGTTATAGGTATCTCAGATAAACTTTAGGTAGTTGCGGCTATATACTCTCTCTTAGTTTCCATCTTAAAGTATATAGGGTCTTCGGTGTCTAATAATTGTGTTATAAGACGGTCCTATTTGCTCTTTATATTATTTAAAAGCTCTATCTTGCCATAGTACGGTTAGAGCTCTGGTGGCTTAAGTGTTAAATCTACAGGTTCCTCGCGGTCTGCTAGGGTTAGGTTAGTGGCTATCTCCAGCGCGCTTAGTCTTGATGCGCTCTTTTTCGCCATAGTGTCTCCTTTTATCTGAATTTGTAATTAGGATAATCCTTCTAATCTAATTACCGTAGTCTCTTCTTTTAGCTGCTTAATTGCTGTTATAGTTGCCTACACCATTGCAGGGCTTTTAGAAGGTGGGTTAGTTAGTAGTTATAGTGGTAGACTAGCTCTCTATCTAGCTATACATTTAACCGTTAAACCTAGTATTATATTGCCTCTATAGGTCAGATAAGGTTAATCTTAGTTTAATATTACAGCTAGTAATCCTATAGAAGCAATCTAATAGATCAAGCAGCAATAAAGGGCTATATTATAAATAAACTAAGATAAGGAGCTAGCAAAGGGTACAGCAGGCGACTATGTACGTCGTCAGCATTGGAACAACCTTGATCCGTCTTGCTTATATTTTAGTGTGACGATATTATATAGTTAGCCGAACCGTCACAATAGTCAATCTAAAGCTTTTCGACGCCTCTGCCAGTCGTATTATAATTAGGTAAGGTGGTAAACTCTATATAGTAAGAAGCCTGACTTAGGAAGTCTATTAAATAACACGTCTTCTAGTTTCCTACCCCTCTTCTAAGCCGCTGACGCGTTATTTATAACAATTCTTAACTTTTTTAAGCCTTTATTACGACCTTTACCTTATTCTTCTATTCTAGCATCTAAATAACCTTTTTAGTGGTGATAAAGTTTAAAAATAGCTTACTTTTATCCTAGGTAACTTTATAAAAGTTAAAAATAGGCCCTTAGATAGATTAATTACACTACTAAAACGGATATTAATGGCGGTGGTTATAGATAAGGTTTCTAAGTTTGGATAAATATTAAGTCTTAGCGCGATTATTGTGAAGGCTCAGTCAAAAGAACAGAATCTATTGGTAGCCAGTGAACGAGAATTCCAAGACGAGGACTGGAAGAAGGTCGAGGAAAGGACACGTCTATATACATGGCGCCAAGGCTCGGCCGAGCCCCTAACTAGGGTCTGTAACAGTGCCGTAACAATTATAAGGGACTTTAAATAGCTCTACAGATTTAAGTATAAAAATATTTATCTACGCCTATTATAAGTTAATACCATCCTTACTACTTTTAATTCTAAATTTATATATTCCTATAACAAGTTCTAACTAAAATCTTTTAGATTCTATCCTTAAAGGTATCTACTATATCTTCTCCTAGGTACAATCTGTTAAACATTAAGGTTACTGTTAAATACTACCTTATAACTCACACCCTGTTTCTTGCTATTGTATATCTTACTATCTATTTCTATTACCTATCTATTACCTATCTATTACCTATTACTGACTTGGTGGCAATATCGACCTAGTAGTGATTAAGTAATAGTGTGAGGGGAACTTGTAGACAGGGGGCTATAAGGACACGATTGTGGAACAAGATAGATTGGTGAGAGAGACGAATCCTTAAGGAGGTAAGGCCTCGAGGATCGTGGAGACTATATACTACGGGCACG
>Ga0307507_10000419_pt1 | contig 88748 bp, 60 predicted proteins | sample 7_EM_MG_FD_207223 | JGI IMG/M metagenome (GOLD analysis project Ga0307507, IMG submission 207223) | Populus trichocarpa ectomycorrhiza microbial communities from riparian zone in the Pacific Northwest, United States - 7_EM | ecosystem: Host-associated > Plants > Roots > Unclassified | place...
CCCCCCCCCCCCCCCCCCCCCCCCCCCCCCCCCCCCCCCCCCCCCCCCCCCCCCCCCCCCCCCCCCCCCCCCCCACTATAACAGGACTAGCCTAGTTACAGTAGGAATGTCTTAGTAAAATACTCAATAGATAAGTTCTGACGCTTTAATTAAGTTCTGCTAAATTCTACTAAGTTAATTAAATTCTGCTAAATTCTACTAACTTAATTAAATTCCACTAAGTTCCACTCTTAATCAAATTCCACCAAATTCTACTAATATAATGGAATTTAGTTAAAACCCGTTAAAATCTATATAGGCTTATACCCACGCGTCTACTGCCAAGACCTTAAATATTTAGTTATAAGTTTCCTATGTTCCTTTCTCTTCTTTATATAACATCTTAAATATTACCTAAATATTTACCTTAACAAAAGCTCCTTCCGTTTCTAGAGGTGAGCAGGGCCGCTTTAATAAAGGATGCCGGGTGAGATAAGGGGTGAGTGGGGTGAGGCAGGGGAAGCAGGGCGAGCGATTGGCGTGGGCCGGGTTACGGAGCATTACTGGTTGCAGAGCACATTTCAGCTGCATAGCCATCCGGTTGCAGTTGCATTTCTAACAGAGGAGTTTAGGGTCCCCTTGTATATTTGCTGCATGGAGACTTGACAGTGACTTATATGCACATTGCTGTTGCCTTCGCTCTTAACCAGGATTCATTGTCTACTAAACCAAATTTGGTTAAGTGTCGCGTGCCCAATTGTGGGCACCTTGAACCGGCCTTAAAGATTATTATTGCAAATAAAGCCTTACGGGAGCCCTAGTCTTAAACTATATAAACACCCCGCGAAGATCAAATCCTTATAAAGCTAGGTTACCAAGTATCGCTTTTAGTTTTATTATAGGATAATGTTATAAAAGTCCTGCAGGGGAGAACACCGGGTGCATATTAGCGCCATTATAGCAATATTCTTTGTGCTAAAGAGCCAGCATAGACAGTTAAGGAAGTGGATCTCCTTATAGAATTGCGTAATAAGAGATTTATGTTATAGATAGATATTAGGACACATTTTCCAAACAGGTACTATCGATTAATTAAGAAATTCTATAAAAAGAGCAAGCTAGGTAGTTAGGCATAGCGTCCTCTAAACACACAGCTAGGATCTTAACAGATTTAGCAGCTGCGGCTTTAGTCTTATAAGCTAGGAGGTTATAGGAGCCAGGGACTTATAGGAGCTAGAGATCCTACGAGCTAGGTAATTATATAAGTAGAGTGGTCTGACCTAGCGCCCTTTAATTAATACCTAGCATGTAAATAGGGTATTAATAGGTTTAATAACTTCGCGGCTTTGATCCTACAAGCTAGGCAATTATGCAAGCTAGATGCTCATGGGAGCTGGCCAATCCTATAAGCTAGGTAATCGTGTGAGCATGGTGCTCGTGGGAGCTGGCCAATCCTATAAGCTAGGTAATCGTACAAGCTAGGCAATTGTGCGAACTGGGTAATTATGCGAGCTGGATGCTCGTGGGAGCTGGCTGATTCTACAAGCTAGGTGATCGTGCAAGCTAGGTAACCGTGCGAGCATAGTGCTTGTGGGAGCTGGGCAATCCTACAAGCTAGGTAATCGTGCAAGCTAGGCAATCGTGCGAACTGGGTGATTGTGCGAGCTAGGTAATTGTACAAGCCGGGTAATCGTGCGAGCTGGGTAATCATGTGAGCTGGGTGATCGTGCGAACTAGGTGATCGTGCGAGCTGGGTAATCGTACAAGCTGGGTAATCGTGCGAACTAGGTGATCGTGCGAGCTGGGCGATCATGCGAGTAGAGTAATCATGCAAGCTGGGTGATCGTGCAAGCAGGGTAATCGTGCGAGCAGGATGATCTAACCTAGCGCCCTCTATTAACGCCTAGCATATGAATAGGAAGCAAATATTAGGAAAATACTAGAACTATAGAAAAAGGAAATACATAAGTCCTAGATCTAGAAACATTAAAGAAGTTCCCACATATATGGACTTTACAATAACTTAAAGCCCCCTTATATATACTTAGAGAAGTTCCTATATAAACAACCCTATAAGCGTAGCCACAAGTCTAAGCCCCCTTATATAACCTAACTACCCCTCCCTACTATACTGGAATAGATAAATAACCGCTATATACTAAAAGCAGAGAAATAATTTAAATAAAAAGAAAATACTATAAAAAAACATGTTTATATCCTTAAGATATAAATCTATAAGTACTATAGTCTTAAACACAACTAATAGTTGCTAATATGGCATGCGTCTTAGGTCCATAAGAAATTTAAAAAATCCTAGGTTATTAGCATAGATTTACCTTCCACCATCGCTTTTAAGGTAGTAAATAAATTCATCTAAGTAAAAGCATAGATTATTATAAATACTTTATAGCTCGCTATAAGTTAAGCAGGTAGAAACTCTAGTAGGAATAATAAAATATTATTTTATTTCGCGATAGGCTAAATAAAGAAAGGCCAAAGTTTTAACCCTTTTACTAGCTTTCATTAGAACTCTTCTTTATATTTTTATTCTTTACTTATAGATTTAAGACTATAAAGTTAAGGCCACTATATTTAACCGTCGCCTATATAGCCTTGTTACTTAATACCTCTCCATTACTATCTACTCCTATTTCTTAATCTTTAGTACTAAAACCATTTTCTCTGTTATATAATATCTCTGCGTCCTATTCTTAATCCTTATTACTAAAGTCACTTTCTAAATCAGCTAACGCCTCTACGTTGCCGTCATCTCTAAAGTTGGTTTCTCTATCCATAAACATCCACTCACTAGCTAACAATTTAGGGACGCTGCGCTTATAGGTACTTGGGGTTATGGATACCACTTAAGGAGAAATTATAGTTAATGTTATTAGGATATAGAACAAGCCTATAGACCTCTAAGTACCAGCTGCTTAGCGCTTTAAATAAAAGATCTCCCCTAATGCAAGGCAGATTAATAAAAGTTAATTACCGCCTATATAAGGCGGAGCGCTTATAAAGGGCTTAGCCAGAATACTAATTAAACCACCCTAGAGGCACTAACAGCTCCTTTGCCACAGATAGGGGGTTAATATATAAGATTAACTGGCTAGGATAAGTCTACTGCTTAGGCAGTATCTTACCCCAAAAAGGATGGGCGTCAGAAGTAAATTATATAATACTATTCCTGCTAAGAGAGACATTATTAGGGGTTATTGTTAACTTCTAGTTCTAGTTTATAACTTTATATAAACGCCTCTAAACCCTACTAAGGTATATAGCGTCTATTAGGAATTATCAGCCGTTTAAATTTAGCAACAGCTTAGCTAATAGCTACCCCTAATAATGCCTTACTTAATACTTTACTTATAGATCACTTTAGGCGCCTATAGTCTTAGGCGCAGATAATACATAAGCTAAGAGTAATCACAGCCACTAAATATTATACTATAGACACCACATAAAGTAGAAAAGAGCAGCTAGTATACTCCATCTTTCCTTTTTACCTTTTATCCTAACTCCACCCTAAGAGAGAAATGGAATATAAACATTATACTCCTGGCTCTTATATACTATTAATTTAACTTACCTTTAAATCTAACCTCTTAACTATATATCCCTTACTATCTTTATAAGAATACTAGATATTATATATATTACCTTAACCAAGCTTAGATATGTTACTAACATAACCTATAGGTCCTCAATTAGTACTTATAAAAACATTATAATATGCTATCGCCCTAAAGATAATATACCTATTTATTAACTTGCTGGAAACCTTAAATTATCCCAGAATCGTATTAACAATAAAGACATAGCATCTGCCAGTAGGGAGAAGAAATAATTACAGCTTTCCAACCCTATATAGAAACAGATGCCTTATATACCTACTTAAATACCTAATAAGGTTAACTCTTATAAAATCAATAATAGTACAGAGGGTAATATATAAGAAGATACGGAAATATATACTAATTACCTTAAGAGCCTAGAAGGCCGCAGTAAAACTAAAATAGTCTTACCTAAGCTAATAAAGAGCTATAGTAAGGCTAAAACAGACTTATCTTAACCAAAAGAGGTTTATATTAAAGGTTTGCCAGTGCCTCTAGGTATATTTATAAAACACCTATATATTATTTAGCAATACTAATAATTAAGCAGAGAATAGTTTAGCCAATCCTATAAACTTCCTTAGAGATATACCTCCCTTAACTAAAGTGTTAACAATTTCTAATGCTATAATTTTAGACGGACAACTAAAGTATCTCTTATTATGGTTGCCAACTTGCTATATAATAGAGGACTTAAAGCGTCTCTAAAACCCTAAATATAGATCAGTTGTATCTATATATGGTCCTATTATAGTAGTATACTGGTATCCTACCTGGGCTTTACCTACGGGTATACCGTATAAGAAACTCGTATTATACTATACTAAGAACCTATATTACCTCTGTTATTATGCTAGGATATATAAACCGCTTAAAGATGTTATAATAGAGATAGCTTAGAGGGGTAAACTATATAAGTAAAGAGACTAACCAGAAGAGGCGCTAGATAATTATTTAGAAGATCTATTAAGGAGAGGGATATATAAAAGAAAGGTGGATTGCATTGTAAATAGAGCCTCTAAGAAGCTAAAGAAATAAGAAATTTCTTATAAGAAAAGATTTTCACAATTATATTCTTATTTTCTGGCATTAAGAATTAAGGCGCTAATTAGGATTTCCTTGGCTTAGTATTGTTTTTCTATCTAGTTACTTCTATATTAAGAGTATTTTATTATTGTTTGTATGTATATTAGATTAAAGTTAAGAACTCGCTTATAGTAAGCTTACAAGTCCTCCACCTTTATATACTTAGTAGCGATAAGTCAGCTACCCTATAACTCACTTAGTCCTTTATAAAGAAAAGACTTATTATAAAATATAGAGTTATTCCAATTAGATTAGATTAGCTTAGTAAGCCTATAGGCCTTCTTAGAACCCTATAGCGTAAGAATAAAACCAAATTAAACCAAATAAAAAGACTTGTTGCTTTCTAATCTAGATATCTTAGAATTAGCCTTTATTAGCCTACCATCTTTAACCTAGTTAAAATATACTAGTGTCTTCTTAACTGGTATAGAATAGAACTTTTCCTTTAAAGCAGCTAGTAGTTTTAGATAAACCTCAGTCCACTAAGCCATGTCTTTTCTGCCTACTAGCCTTTAACACGCCTCTATTATACATCCTTCCTCTATCCTCCATTCTTTACTCCTAGTATTATATTTTTACCCTTAACCAATACTCTCCTATACTTACCTTTGTTACCTTTAGCTACTAAAAATATACCCTCCTTATTAACTAATAAGGGAACACTTTAGGCATTATAGACAATAAATAGACCTAATAAAGGGCCACAAGTTAATTCTATTAAAGATTTATATAGCCTCTACAGTATATCCAATTTAGAAACTGGTGTTTTTAAGCACTTAGTCTTTACCTTTATTGGTAACTAAGACTATATTTACTTTAGTAGAGCGCTAATTAGAGGGATATATTTAAGCTCCTAGGATCTTAAAAAGGCCTTAAAACAAGTTCTAGATAAGGATATATACCCCAAAGTGCTATTATAAATTATAGTTGCGTCAATCCTAGCAGAGGTAGATGTTTATATTAAATATTCTAAGCTAAACATCTACAATAACTAGGTAAACTTAGGCCTGCTAATAAGGCTGTTTTTAAAAAAAGCTAAGATATTTAAAGCCCTTATTTGGAAGCCGTATTATAGGAATATTATCTAATATTATAGCTATATTATTCACCAGCGTTATATTACCAGTATTATCCTTAATTAATATTTAAAAACACTAGAAGACTAACTAAGGGAAGGCGTGTATGGCTTTAACAAAAGACTATATATAAATAGTATTAAATTAGGAGTTAAGCATCTTTACTCCCTTAGGTATACGCACAATAACCTTAATTTAAGCAACATTATAGTTAGCAAAGATAATACCCCTATTATTATTAATTTGGGTTCTTATAAGCATTTTAGCAGAGCCCTTATATCTAGAGGTATATATAGATAGATAGATAAGGACTTTATAACTTTTAAGTAATGTTATAATAAGGCTGCTTTAACAAAATTATAGAAGTGGCTTAAAAAGAAATAACTTTAAAAGATTAAAACCGCTTAGAGTTTTATTTCTTTCACGGAATTATACTACTTTAATAATTAATTCCTATATCTTAGACATAGATTACCAATCTTAACTATTTAAAATATTCCCTTAGCTAAGAAGACCTAGTTATTAGTGGCTAATATATATCTAATATTATATAGGTAGGGCTTAAGCAATCCACTCTCCTAAGCTCTGTCCTTCTTTATATCTAGCTATTAGAATCTTAAGTAATAATAATTATAGTTACTTAAGTGCACCTAAATAGTTTTAGAGAGCTACCTATTACGAGAACTAACCATCTAACTTACATTTTACTATTATGGGTGGATTTTAGTGGAAAAGTGCTCTTGCGTAGCTATAGTGAGAAGGGGTAGGCTCTTTAGGGGTAAAATTAGGAGTGGGTATACGGCGGCGAGTTCTACGTAGCCATTTAACTTTAATATAGGTAAGTAAACTATGTGAGTCGCTATCTATAGCTGCGTAACTAGGCAGCAGTCTTGGATCTCTAAGAAGGGATTATATAGAGAAGGTATATAGAGTGGCTTATAGGCGGACTAGCTCGCATAATTACCTAACTTATTTAACCTTAACCCGTTAACTTAGGTATATAAGTTATTAATAAGAGTTTACCAATTAAATCAATAGAATTTAGTAGCTGTGCTTATTAGTATTCACGTATAGGCCTTCCCTCTACTAATAGGTTAAGGGATACTAGTATATATAAAGACCCCTATAAACTTTGCAATAACTTAAAGAATTTTTTTTTTTAAAAGAAGATAAAAGAAAGCAATATTCTAGCTAACCTAAACAGCTTAACAGATACAAGAAGATCAGCCTAAGGTTTACTAGAAAGCTATATATATAGCTTATAAAAATACTATTTAGCTCTAGGTAATAGAAACTGGTTAATACTAATAGAGGAGTAAGATAGCAATTAAAGGCTTAAACTAAGCAGGATAAAAAGGATCTAAAACTTGTTTTAGATAAAACTAGCCAGTAACTACAATAATAGCATAGATTGCTATAATAAGAACGCCTTTAAGCCAGTCTATTTTAGTATTAGTTAGAGTAGATTACCTATATAGAAAGGAAAACTTATTAGATTTACTATTTTAGATAAGATAGTTTACTAGGAGCACAGTAATAAATAAAATAGTAATTAAAAAGGTATTAAATAAAAGCGTTATATAATCCTAGCCTATGGTCTAATTAAGTATAACAACAAAGGGGAGAACTAGAAGGGCAATTTATATACTAGATTTAATAGCAACATTAATTACTAGGCTTATTTTATCCTTACAAGCTACTGTAACCGCTATTATATACTTAGCAGCGTTCCTAACAATTAGGAGTAGGATAAAACTAATAAAAGTGGTGGAGATAGTGCCGCTTGCCATAACATCACTAATACTATTAACCATAAACTTAGAACAGAAGGTGACTAACAGGGTAGAGAATTTAAGGGTTATAATTATACCCTAGATTATTAATTTGGGCACCTTAATCTTATTATCTTCCTTTTCTACATTTAAATCCTGCTTAACTTGGGAGGATTTATACTTAGAAGCCCTTTAGCTTAGAGCATTACACATTTTAGTATATAACTTTAATTAAAATATAAGGTAGTAAGTGTATGTAATTAGGAGGATAACAGCTATTCTATAGGAAAGCTCCTAATTAAGTATAGAGCTATTAAGGCTTGTAGCTATATAGGTTAGTATCTATTATAGGTCTAAAACTATTATTAAACTTACTTAATAGTATAAAGTAGAGGGTGGTTAGAATAATTAGACTGCTAATAAACAGAGCTAGAAGACTAGCTGCAGTATTTGCTACTATTATATTAAAATGTTATTCTATCTAGTTAATGCCTCTAAAGAAGAAGCATATACTAAGGATAAGGAGTAAGTTTAAAAGTATACTACTAATTAAGGAAGTTTTAATAATAGTAATCTGACCCTTAATTAGGGCTAAGATAAAGATAATTAATTTAATAGCGTTTCTGCGCTAAATATTAGATAATATTAAGATAAATAAGAAGTGGAGAAATATACCTAAAAGTTACATTTAAAAGACCACCTAATGTATTACCGGCGCGGAGCGCAATCTCTTTAGTAGTGTAATTAATTATTACAGCAAGCGGGATAATGGTAATAAAGTTAACAATAAATATAGCGATGTTATTAATGTAAAGATAATTAACTATAAAGCTGATAGGAATAGTAAGAAGAAGTTTATTTATTTATAAGTTAAATAAGACGGCATAAACCTAATCCTTAGTAGGTATCTTATGCTTTAAAACTACTTTCTACCTTTCCTTAATTATTAGCTTAATATATAAGGGGTTTTGCAGGCCTATACTAGCCTCTTTATTAGGTCATTTATTATTGGGCTTTATTTAGGCTGCTTAATAGGCTTTTAAGAATGTTGCTAGATATAAATATGCTATTATAAGCACGGTTTTTAATTATTCCTAGAAAGAGTATAATAGAGAAGGGTGATTTTATAGTCTAGAGGGTACCTATATATAGCAAAGACTAAGAAGTTTAATAGTACTTAGGCTAACACCAACGCCTTAAATCCACAATGGTGTGTTTAGCTTTTTTTTTCAGTTAATTTTACAAGCAAGGATCTAAAGCAAATTCTAAAATAGTTGTTATAGAGGAGAGGAGAATTAACATTAATAACTAGATAGAATGGCTAGTAAAAAAAAGGAGAAGATAGAGTAATAGATAAATAATAAGTAAAAAGTAGACCAACTACTTATAGAAATGAGGACGCAGTAGAATATATAAATAAGGGTATAAATCTATGTGCCTTTAAGTACTAGCTACTCAGCTTCTTAAATATAAGTCCTTCCTTAATGCAAGGTAGATTAATAGAAGTTATTATACCGCCTATATAAGGTGGAGCACTTATAAAGGGCTTAGCTAGAATGCTAATTAAACCACTTTATAATGCACTAATAGCTCCTTTACTATAGATGGGGAGTAAATATATAAGATTAACTAGCTAAAATAAGTCTACTGCTTAAGCAGTGTCCTGCTCTATAAAGGGTAGGCGTTAGGAATAGATTATATAATACTATTTCTGCTAGGTAAGGCGTTATTAGGGGGTTATTATTGGCTTCTAGTTCTAGTTTATAACTTTATGCAAACACCTCTAAACACTGTACTATTGGGGCTATTTAAAAGCTAAGTTGCCTATTTACCTTGTCTTAACCTTAAGCTAGGCTTGTTAGCTATTAAGGCAATAGGAAGTTATATTAGGTATATAATAGGGCTTAAGTAAAGCTATATAACTAGATAGGCATTGCTGTATAAAGTAATGCTTAACCAGCTACCTCTATATTACTATCTTAGAATAATTAGAAGAAAGGGGTTAGTGCTAGCCCTTATTATTTAATATAACCCTTTTATAGAGGTATAGTAAAGTAGGGTATAGATAGGGAAGGATTATGCTCCTATTATAGCTGTATTATAGTGCATTTATAATACTGTACTAGTATCCCTAAGTTAGTAAATTGGCTTAACCTTTAAGGCATAGTTAAAGCGGAGCCTACTATTAGCTCTCCTATTAGCTAAGCAGTAGAGAGAAGTAGGATATAAAAGGCCTCTATATCCTTTGACCAGACTAGCACTAAGCATAGTATCCTTTAAGGAAATCCCTCCTTACTTTCTTATAAAGACACTTAAACTATTAGCTGCCTTATCTCTTTAATAATAAGCAACTTAAGTAACTTGGATGCCATAATAGAGGATACTATATTGTATTAGATTAAGGTGCGCTCTAAATATTAAATCCTTTATAGGATACCGCTAATAGAGCTAGGATATACCACTTGCTTCTAATCCCAAGGGCTCTAATAAGGCCGTTAATATAGTAGGGTGGGTATGCGATAGTTACTTCCCTATAGTTTTATCCATTTGCTAGCTTACTAATATAAGTAGGATATTTAGTCAGCACCAAAATATAAGAATGATTTAGAGAACAATAAGGCCAATACAGAAGGAACTATAAGGAAATACCTACCCCGCACTAATAAGATAAAGAAATCGTCTTAATATAGTCTGCTTAGTAACTCCTTCCTATAAAGCTTATTAATCCCCAGCTTACTCTATTAGGGGTAATAAAGAGACTAGGTAGCTTAGTTAATTAACTCAGCTATAGGCTTAGCCAACTTAAAGGGAAAGTTAGCAGCCTTAAAAAAAGCAACCTCTACATTATGCGTTATCTAGGTAAGGTTGACAATTAAATTAATAGCCTAAGAAGTAACTAAAAAGAAACAGAAGATACTATTAGGCGGTTTTAAAACAAAATTTATACTCTTAAGAGAGGCAGTAATAAAACTTCAGATTATATAGATAAATGGGTTATAAAGGCTAGAAACAAAACATCTAAGAAAAAAAAGGCATACTTAGCCTATAGGTAGAGAAGTCTACAGAATTAAGAAGGAAATTTATTAGCTTAAATAGTACGCTCTTTAGTTATTATATTATTTGCTTATTAAAGAAATTTATATATTAGATTTAAGCTAGAACTAGCCCTGCCCTTTATAGTAAGTATTTACCGCATTTATATACTTAATTAGCAATAAGTTAGCAGATCTAACTAAGCTTAGTCCTTATTACCTCTTCTCCACAACCTCTTTTTTACCACATTTGCCGCCTACTCAGCCTTATATAACTGTACTACCAAGGCCAATTATGGGACAACACTTAAAAGCGTGTTTGTATATTACTAGATAAATACTAAGCGCTATAGGATATGTTAGAGAAGGATATATGCCTTAGAGCCTGGGTTATGGACAAGCTTTAATATAATTATAATTTAGTTATACCTAAGAATTTCCACTCTTTGGCCCTAGCGTTATAAGAATATAAGGAGCGGTATTTATACTTCTACTACCCTTTAAGATTTAGCATATTTTATCCATATATCCTCTTATAAAAAAAAATGGCTTTAGAGCCCTTCTAAGACACTAATATTACTAGTATTCTTTAGGAACCTAGTAACTAAAACATAGTGCCGCCCTTATTTAAAGTGGTGAAGTAATATAAACTATAAGGTAAATGGACATTGCATTAGCTTACTTTGTCTACCAGTTTTATATACTGTTAATATAATAAGCAGAAGACAGCAAAGCTTATATCTATACGCTATAATTAATAGGACAACCTTTACTACAATACTTATTACGGTCAGCTTCTCTTAAAGAAGTAATAGGGTCTGTAATGCCCTAAAGCTAATAAGATATATTAAAACCTAACCAACTTAGTAGGGAATTGCTATTAATTTAATCTAATTCTAGGGGGTGTATTATAGGGGATTTTTGCATCTAGTATAAATAAATAGAGATAAACGCTTATTACCTATATAAAATAGACACTGGCAAGGGTCACATTCTAAAGGGAATAAGTAAGACGTTTCCCTTACAATATATACTAGATCTAGTTCTAGGAACTAGAACCTGTTTTTAGGAAATAGGTTAATTAACCGCTATAAAAAGAGGTTAACTGTATCTGTATTTAACATATTAGATTTAGCTCGTTTTAGGACTAATAATTATTTATTAGCGTTCTTAGGCGTCCCTTTCGCCTCACTATATAAGAGCTTTGCTGCATTAGAGCCTTACGCGTTGCGGAACAGACTAAAACAGATAAGTTTAATTAGTTATAGACCGGAAACGTTACATTTTAGGTTATTGTAGCTTAGCATTTAACTAAGCCCTATAAAGCCTCAGTCTAAGCCATATTGGATCGGCTTGAATTTTCCACACCTAATCTTTAATCCTTATGTTTGCTTATACCTTGCTTTCTTCCTTACACTTTTCTCCCTGGTTATTTCCTTATTACAAGGCACTACCGACGTATACTTAACCTCGCTACACTTATCTGCCATTATACCATCCGTTATATGCTAGCCTCTTTAATCTCCTCTCCTTGTCTGCCTACCTACCTGCCATGTTGGCCCTCCCAATATAGCTTTTAGCGCGTTTACTTACAATGGCGAATCTCTCTTAATTAGAGATAATTAAAACAAAACCTATTAGAGAAGGACTGAATAACTTTTACGATTTATTTAACTTAGCTTATTAGGATCTAGACATCTTTAGCTCTTTAGACTTATTGCACTAGATAGGTAATAAAGGTAATTACTAATATACCTGTTATAAGTTTCTATCTAACGCTTACAAAACTAAAGAATATTTTGCTTAATCTAATACTAGCTCTATAGGGCCTTTACGCTTCTTATTTATTGCCATCTAATAGCGGCAACAAAAGCCTTCTTATTAATCTATTAAGACTTAATTTAGTAGTTAGTTCTAAGAACTTTAATATTAAGCGGTTCCTGCCTCTTCTAAATACAATCCTCTGCATTAAACCTAATAAGGTTATTTAGAAAAAGGTATACACTACTATTATAGAGTCCACCCCCCCGCCCTGACCGCTGCCACTCTATATTTAAACCCCGTATCTGCGTAATATAAGCAGCTTTACTAACTCGTCTAAATATAGGAAATATGTAGATTATATTCTAAAGGAGGAGCTAGGGCCCCTTTATATTAGGATTCCTGGCTTATATAAAGTATTCTTTAAGGAAGTAGAAGGTCTTAAGGCGGTAAGCGCCACTATTTTTAAGAAATATAAGGAAGGGGGTAATCTACTATACGCTAAGGGCAGCTAGTGTGACTGGCCTAAAAGCGCAGAGTAAGATAATATCCTAAAGTGGTTTAATAACCTAATTAAATCATTTTTAAGCTTTATAGAGGAGTATAGGTTTGCCCCAAAGACATAATAAACGCTTATTATATATACTAAGCAGCCCTTATAAGGGTCTACAGCGAAGCAAAAGCTAGATATTAGTTTTATAGATAATCTAATAGCCAGTAAAAGCTCTTAATACTATTAGTTATATATACTTATGCTAGGAGAGCTAAAGAGTAATCTAAATACTAATATAGCCTCGCAGGTATAGTTTGATTTGGGAAAATATATAAGAGAAGTCTTTGCTACTTAGGACACTTATTGCTTTATCCTAGGCTTTATCCTCTATAGATCTATTATATGGCTATAGGAGTATAACCAAGTAGGAGGCATTGTATTATTACCATTTAATATTAATAAAGACGGACTACAATTTATTTTAGCAATATTGGGATTTCTCTAGATAAATAAGGAGTAGCTTAGGTTTAACCCTACCATTCTAACATTGAATAGTAAGCAATATATTAAGGTCGTGCGTAATAATCAGACTAAGTGTCTTATCCTTAGCAAACTTATAAAGTAGGGACGCTGTATTGCTAGTTAAGTAACTACTTGCTAGGGGGTATACTATAAGGGGGACACCTCTAAGATACCCCTTATTATTAAAGACTTATAGCAGTACCCCTAGTGTGTAGAAGAAGGTAAACTGCTGCGTAAGGTAATAAAGAAAGGAGTAGTTAATATGGCTAGGTACTATCACTACAAGACAGTTTATATAGGCGGTAAGGAAGATAATATTCATAATAACATTTATAAGGGGCTGGATATTATAAGAGTAACAAACTATAAGCTAGAAGACTTAATAATGCCTTTAAAACCGGCTGAAGTGAAAATCAGTGTAAGGAAAGGCCGAAGTTCTAGCAAAAAGAGGTCGTCTAGCTATACTAACGCCCCGTTACCACCCAGTAAGCGTATATATTTAGGCTCTTTGCCTAAAGGCAGAAGGCGCCCTATAACCCTAAATTAAGTATATTAACGCGTTATTACTAGGGACTATAAAAAGCCTCTTTATAAGGCAAGCTCTTGGGCTATAATACTTGCTGCACTAAAGGGTGGCATTAAAGGATACAAGTCTTTATATACGTGGGCTGGCATTATCTAATATAACATTTTAATAGGCAACCTTATAATAAACAAGGAAGACAATAATCCTTCTTAGCTAGTATTCTTAATTAACTTTAATCTTGCAATTAAGGAGTAGTAGAAAGGGCCTTTAGGAGTATAGGGTAAGACTAGCACAAGAGCGTTTATAGCAATTAGAGTGCTCCTAGGCAAGATATACTTAGCTTGGTATAATTTTAAGTTATTCTTTTAGGTGCTATTCTAGATATGCATTTACTATAATAGACCTAATAAGAAAGGCAATATTGTTAACAGGTTTAATAAGTGGAATTCTATAAATATGGAAGAGCTGGCTAAAATAAAAAAAGGGGCAGTAGCTAATAAAAAGGATTTTCTTAAAACTGTAGGTAATAACTTTTTACTATACTATCAGCCACTAATCTCTTAGGTTAATAGATTGTGGAAAGTAGTATTTCTAGGTAGTAGGAGGCAAAAGGGAAAGGATAAAAAACTTCCTTCTTAAATAAAGGAGGTGCTTTAAAAAGCAAGAAAGGATTTAAAGGTACTAGCAGAGTAAATAGAATAATATTTCATTGCTCTTCCACTATATAAAGTAAAGTTTTGTAGAGATTTGGGCGACTAAGGCTAGGTAGTAGCCTTGGTTAAAACGCATATAAAATAGCGTAGGGCAAGTTACTGGGGCTAAATAACCCTAGAAAAGCAGATAACCCAATCTTCCACTAGATTATTAAGTCCCTACACCCTACTATCCTATATAGGCTTTATATTTCCATAAAATATATAATCCACTCCCTAGCCTATTAGAAGCAGCCTTATACTGCTTAAATAGAGGCTATAGAAGAATAAATCCCTTCCTTTAACCAATCCCCTACTTAAATAAGTCCCCTATTTAAATAAATCCCCTATAGGAGCTAATGCCTACGTGTTTTGCCGCCCTATAGGAACTAGTCCCCTACTCTAATAAATCCCCTATAGAATCTAGTCCCCTACTCTAACAAATCCCCTATGTTAATAAATCCCCTACGCTAATAAATCCCCTACTTTAATAAATCCCTTACTCTAACAAATCCCCTATAGGTGCTAATACCTATATATTCCGCCGCCCTATGGAAACTAATTCCCTGCGGCTTATATTCCTATATAGCTTTTACTCCCCTATAGGAGCCATTAACTATATCTACTACTTCCCTATAGGAACTAATCCCCTATAGCTCCTGTTCTTATATCCTAAACTAAAATTATTATCTAGTATATAGTAACTGTATCTTCTACTACCCTATAAAAACTATACCCTATAGCTCCTACTCCTATATAGCTTTTACTCCCCTATAGGAACTAAGGGCGATTTCTTCTACTTCCCTATAGCTTACAGTTCTCTATAGGGATTAATCCCTACTTTCTTTATTACCTTATAGCTTTTAATTCCTTATAGGAACTAATACTTATATTTTCTACTCCCCTATGGGAACCAATGCCCTATAGCTTCTGTTCTCCTGTTCCTAGATCTATAAGCAATTTGCCTATACTATAGCCTACCGCATAGGCCTTATTGTTATAAGAGTAAGTAAGTAATTTTAAGAAAGTAATAAGTAATAATACCATCAGCTAAAATATCTATAAGACGTATTTGCTAATACTATATCTATATAAGTAAATCTATGTATATAAGTATAAATTCTTAATTAATCCAACACCTTTAAGGTCAGCTTTAAAATCTTAATTTAATATAATGGCTTCGCTTAAATACTTATATACAAGTTTCTCTCCCTTATATTTAGCTAAGCTATAACTAATCTGTATAGCGTTCTTAATCTAATACAGTACGTTAGCGCTAGGCTTAAAACTCCTATTTAAACATTGCCTTACCTATCTTCTATTTAATTGATGGTCTAAAAGCCAATCCATATCCCTTCTAGAGATATTAGTAGTAGCATTGACTTACTTTAGGAAGGTCTTCTATACCTACTCTCTTACCAGTTTCTTTAGCTTGTTATATCTAAGTATAAGATATATTCTACTCTATATAGCTGCATTAAATATAGTAATCCTATTTATTATAAGAAATATAATGCCTTGGAAATACTACATCTATTACAAAAAGATGGATACTAGGCTGTTATATTAAATATTATTTAAAGTTCTTTCTATAAGAAAGACATTAGCCTTATTTAAAAGAATAACAGCGCTCTAGCAGTAAACGTTTTTAACTATTAGAGCTAGGTTTTATTCTAAATAGGCTAGATCTATATTAAGGTCTCCTATATAAGCCTTCTTATAGTTAAACTGGTATATAAATATACTTATAAAGGGGAATAAACTATATAAAGGGGTCTCCTCTAAGATTTAGTAAGTGCTTTAGCTATTAATATCTTTCCTACCCTAGGTGGGCTACTAAAACGGTTAGCCTTTAAAATAGCCAATGCCTTGCTAAAAAATTTACTATAGCAAGAAGACTAGGCCTTTCCCCTTCCCTTTGATTATATTATTAAACTTTAATTTCCCGGACTTAGACTAGCAGCTCTTTATAAGCCCTTAAAGCACCATTTTCTTATCCTCCTTAATTATAAGTGACTTAAATACCAAGGCATTCCATTTAATGTCCTTAATATTAGCGACGGCAAATTTACCTATTAGTGCTTGTATTAGTATATATAATTTACTAGCTCCAGAAAAAGAGTATATAGAAAGCCTAACCCTATTTTTTATCCGCCAAATTAAAGGCTAGGGCTATTAGTGGATAGATTAGGTGCTTATTATCTCCTATCTCCTTAGGAACTAAACCCTAATTCTTTACATCGCCTTACTAATTAGTCCCTTAATTAATTATATTCATTCTATACACATCTATAGCGATTAGCTGCTTGCTATAGTTAGAAATCTAATAATAAAATACTATTATATCTACTATAATGCGCCCGCTTATAGAAAATCTTAATGGGCCATCTTTAGTCCAGAAAAACGCGATCCCTTTATATTTATAGTAGTTAATGCCTCTTAAAGACACAAACTTCTGGCCATTACTAACAAAATCCTACTTTATCTTGGCTTATCTCTTATAACACTCCAGCGGAAATAGCTTAAGAGATATAATTTTTATAGTTAAACGGAATTCCGGAATAGAGAGGGTGGTTTTTACCTTGCTAAATGCCTTCCTATTATAGCTAAAATAGTAACAGTTAAGTTTGAAGCTCTTTTTACTAAAAGGTAAGGTTTTAAAGTTGCCTAAATTATATATAAGGCATCTTAATTAATCTAAGCCTTCGCAAATTATAAGGACGTGCATATTTGGTTTAAATAAGGCCTAAAGGAAATTAAAGTTAATTTTGCCATGGTCCAGAAGCGGCAGGAGACTATTAGTTATAGGTATAAAATAGTCTTTAAGGAATCTTAGTAACCCCTAAAGGTGCCTAGCGCCAATTAAATTAGGAAAAAGACTCTCCTAATGTATTTTTAATTGGGGTAGAAAATTAAATATAATATTTATAGAAATCTAGAAGTTAGATTAAAATAAGCTACATCTATAAAAAAGTCCACTTACTATAGGCTTATCTTCCCAAAGGGAGATGGCTTATACGCTATTTAGCACCACCTATAAGGCGTCTCTTACTTCTCCTAAATTTATACTTAGATACATGCTATAGTCTTTCTTGTCCTTTTCTAGCTTAAAGTCAGTATTTAAGTTAACATATTTAAAGGCACCTAAGAGACAGACTAAATTTCTTTTAAAGGACATAAATATACTAATTATATATATTACACTTACTTAACATATCTAGCAAAGTCTCTATAGTCTTATACTAGTAGCTTTATTTATCCCAGCTATAGCAGATGCTATATTAGCGTATTTCTAAGTATGTCTTAGGGATTTCGCGAGCATACATCTCATTTAATACTTTAACTTCAATCTTAGAGCCTCTTACTTTGGGTATCTCTTTAACCCCTAAACTTATAGGGGAAGAAGGAGGTAGAGGTAGAGGAGGTAGAAAAGGTAGAGAAGGTTGGATTATTTGGACTATCTTTAACAAGACTATAAGTGTTTTAACTATAAGATGCTACGCTAACTGCCCATAATGTAGATGCGTTTGGCTTGGGCTACTAGGGGGGGTGTTTATACTATTATAAGGTAAAGGCGCTGGCGTAATAGGGTTAAATGCAACTAGTATTGTTACTCTATAAAGCTTTAGTAACGTAACACTAATCTAAAAAAGAAGCTAAATAGTATTATTTTTTGGGCCGGATCTGCCCTTTTCTTATACAATATAAGCTATGCTATAGGTGTGTCTGCACCCCTCTTCTAGTAATAGGCTACCCTCCCTAATTAATCCTAGCGGACTTTAGTTAAGACATATTAATATTGTCTCTATTATGGTAAATAAAGCCATAGTATACATGCTTGCTGTACCTATGGAAATAGTCCCCTAGCTTATATACAGGATTTTAACTCTAGCACTAGAGTAAGCTTAAAAAAAGACATTACCTAAAGTATAGAAGTGCTCTAATTGATATATAGGAGATAGGCAATGTCTTAGGTTGAATTAAAGATATAAGTGTAGAATTGGTGCTAGCAATGCTAGCCAGATTACAGCAAGCGATCTAGCTATATATTATTTAGCCAGGGGAAGTGGCATATAATTAGGCTAACCGTCCTGTCCTGTCTTGTCTTATCTTATCTTGTCTCTTCCCTTCCCTTCCCTTCCCTTCCCTTCCCTTCCTCCCTTCCTCCCTTCCTCCTTCCCTTCCTCCCTTCCTCCTTCCCTTCCTCCCTTCCTCCTTCCCTTCCTCCCTTCCTCCTTCCCTTCCTCCCTTCCTCCTTCCCTTCCTCCCTTCCTCCTTCCCTTCCTCCTTCCCTTCCTATCTCTTCTCGTCCCGCTCTTTCTTGTCCTGGCTCTCTTTATCCTTCTCTTTATTCTTAGTTAAACTTCTAATAGCGCCAAATAACTGGTTTTACGAACTACTTAAGGAAAAAAGAATAACGTTTAATACTAATACGTATCTATTACCCTCCCACCAGAACAACGCGTTTAAATCATGCCTTAAGGTGCTGTAAGAAAACGTAATATCCTTAGAGAAACGATTAAGCTTGCAATAAAGTGTAAGGCTATATATACGCACTCTATTAACGGATGTTTTTATTAGCTTAGGTCCTAAAGTATTCTTCCTATACACTTTAGCAGCGCCTATCTTAAAGCTGGCAACAGTATTAGTAAAAAACCTCCTCTAAGAGCTTTAAGGATAGTAGGAGAGTTACCTCCACCCCTACGGTTTTATAGTTGCTATAAGTATACTTTATAAGGCCAATTTAATTAGCACATTAATTCCTTCGCCTCCAAAACATCTGTCTTTAGAGGTGGATCCCTCTACTAGTATAAAAGAGCCTTGTATTTTAAATGAATTATTAATAAATATTATTAGAGGAATACCTAATTTTAGCCTAAGACTTTTAGTTATTGGAGAGGCATCCTAAAGCTCTAATCCCTCAGGACGCTCATTAAACGCTTAGTATGCAAGTCTTAGGTACTTATTAATTAGTTACTTATATATTTTAGAGCCAGATTTGTTATAAAAGGAAAATACAATCTTATCTAATAATCCTAAAACTGATGGTTGGACACCTTATTCCCTAAATTTAATGCATTAATGCTTATCTAAGATAGACACCTCTTCTAAAAATCCTCCAAGCGCTATTATACTAGTGTATTATCAAGTTATAGATAAACCATTATTAAAGCGTCCCTAGTTAGAATTATAGCAAACTCTAGGTCTATAAGGCGACCTTTAATAAAATATTATATCTATAGTTAATATTAAATAGGAAATCCAATATTGCTAAAAAAGGGCTAGTACTTGTCTTTTTTATTTATAAGGCGCTATATAATTAAAAATCTCCCTAAGCCATTTTGTATTAGGATAAAGATAAGCAATTTATAGAGAAAGGAAAAGAAGAGCGGAGGACTAGCGGTTATAAATTACCTATCTATATACATGCCAGAAATAGACAATAAGGATATTCTTTTATTAGTTAGGATCAGCTATAAGGATAGATAAAACATCTTTAAATTATTTAGTTTAGGGGACCTAGATACTCTAGAGTTTTAAAAAAATACTATAGAAGAAGCTAGAGATTAACTCTTATCCATAAATAAATAGCATATATCGCTTTAGGTTACTACTTATTACTACCTCTTCTCTAACTTAACCTATACCCTTATTATATAACATTTATACCTAATAAGAACCTCTCTTATTACTTATCCATCTTCTATACCTAAATGTTTAACCAGCTTCCCTTTACTGTCTTTAATATTGTATAATCTGCCTTTAAATATTATAGTTATATCCTCTGTTATCTTAAATATATAACCTCTAATCTCCTCCTATTTCCTACTAAGCGCCTTATCCCCAGCCTTAGTGGACATAATCTATATGGTCTACTCTTAACGCCTACCCTTTACAGAGCAAAACACTGCTTAAGCAGTAGATTCATCTTAGTTAGTCAATCTTATATATTCACTCCCCATCTGCGGCAAAGGAGCTATTAGTGCGTTATAGTAATATCCTAGTATCCTACCTGGGTTTTAGCGGTGGCTATACCGCAAAAGAAACTTTTATTATACTATACTGAGAATCCTCATTACCTTTGCCGTTATACTAAGATATACAAACCGCTTAAAGATGTTATAATTAAGATAGCTAAGTAAAGAGATTAACTAGGAGAGGCGTTAGAGGGTCTATTAGAAGAGATATTAAGGAGAATAGTACGTAAGAGAAAGGCGGATTATACTGGAGATAGAGATTCTAAGAAGCCTAAGAAATGAGAAATTTCTTGTAAGGAAAGATTTTCGCAATTACGTTTATCTCTTTTGGTATTTATTGAGAATTAAAGCATTAATTAGGATTTCCTTGGCTTAGTATTTTATTTCTATCTAGTTGCTTCTATGTTAAGAATATCTCGTTATTATCTATATGTAAATAAATAAATTCTTGTATATTGTATTAAAGTTAGAGACTTGCTTAGAGTAAGCAAGCTTAATAAGTCCACCTTTATATTCTTGGCAGTAATAAGTTGGCTACCCTATAACTTGCTTAGTCCTCCATAAAGAATTAAATTTAAGGTGTTAAAGACTTATTACTTTCCGATCCAGATGTCTTAAAATTAACCTTTATTAACCTATCCTCTCTAACCTAGTTAAAATGTATTGGAGTCTTTTTAACTAGAATAAGATAGAACCTTTTCTTTAAAATAGTTAGTATATTCTGTATAGTAATAGAGAGGAGGGCCTACTAGGTCTTATGGGTTTAGAGGCTATAAAGGTTAATCTATGGATATATAAATATAAAATCGACCATTGCGCTGTATAAGGATATAGCAATCTGCGTCAAAGTGTCGCTTTAATCTATTAGCCTTTTCTAAGAAGGTCCCCTTTTGCTTTTAAAATTTCTTATTTATAGCTTGCTTTGACCTTAATAGTAATCATTACTTTAGACACATGACTGTAATAAATAATTAATAGCTTAGTAGCCCTTTGGTGTTTTTATAAGATAACTAGCGTATAGGTTGACTCTGAATTTTATATTAATAAGGTGGGAATATTAAGAATAAATATAGGATATATCCCTTAATATTAGCCTAAGTTATAACTCTAAAAACTAAATATTGTTCTAAGAACTGGGTCTAATTCTAAAGACTATATCCTAACTTTGTTTTTAGAAACGGACTAGTTAACTATTAGGAATATCTGCTAAGCTAAACATACTAAACACGGCTAAAAAGGTATAGCGGTTAAGCTAAGTGGCTTAATAGTCCTAGAAGAGTAAGCATAAGGCTATTTTTGCCCTGGCTTAAATCGTAATTCTAAAACCAAACCTAACCCTAAGAGATAGCCAATTAACTACTATAAAAAGGGCGTAATCCTAAAAACCGGATCTAGCTGGATCCTAATTTCAGGAAATAGGTTATTTAACCGCTGTAAAAAGAGGTTAACTATCTGTATTTGGCATATTAGGTTTAGCTTGTTTTAAGACTAGCTATATAATTATATATAAGTACTTGTATAACCAACCCTACTCTTAAAAGCCCTACTGTATTAGAGCCTTATATATTATGGAATAAACTAAAACTAGTTATTATGGCTTAGTATTTAACTAAGCCCTATAAAGCCTCAGTCTGAGCCATATTAGGTCGGCTTAACTTTTCTATACCTAATCTTTAATCTTCTATATTCGCTCCTATCTTATTTCCTTTCTTATACTTTTCTCCCTAGTTATTTCCTTATTACAAGACACGCTTAATATATTCTTGGCCTCCCTACACTTATCTGCTATTATACCGTCCTTATATGCTAGCCTCTTTAATCTCCCCTCCTCGCCGCCTGCTATGTGGCCCTCCTAACATAGCTCTTGACGCGTTTGCTTATAATGGAGAATTTCTCTAAATTAGAGATAATTAAAACAAATCCTATTGGGGAAGGACTAAATGACTTTTGCAATTTATTTAACTTAACTTATTAGGACCTAGGTATCTATAGCTCTCTAGACTTGTTGCGCTAGATAGGCAATAAAGGTAATTATTAATTTAAAAATCTTGTGGTTAACCTTATCCTAATATTACAAAACCTTCTTACTGCTTAACTACTACTGTCTAGTGCTAGCTATGGTAATTTTCTCTATAACCTTATCCGACTTGGCTCCTTAGTTAATTCTAATAACTTTAATATTAAATGGTTTACCCCTCTCCTAAAATCCGTTATTAATTGCGAATTAGATAAGGATGTTTGGAGTAATACTATTGCCACTATAATAGAGTTTATACCTCCTCCCTAACCGCTACTATTCTATGCTTAAACTCTATATTTATGCAATATAAGTAGCTTTGCCAACTTGTCTAAATATAGGAAATACGTGGATGATGTTCTAAAGGAGGAGCTAGGCCCTCTTTACGTTGGGATTCCTGGCTTATATAAAGCATTCTTTAGGGAAGTAAAAGGCCTTAAGGCGGTAAGCGCTGCCGTTTTTAAGAAATGTAAGGAAGGGGATAATCTATTATATACTAAGAAGGGCGGCTGGCGTAACTGGCCTAAAGGCATAAAAGAAAGTAAAGTCCTAGAGTGGTTTAATAAGTTAATTAAATCATTTTTAGACTTTATAAAGGAGTACAGGTTCGCTCTAAAGACATAATAAAGACTAGTATAGTACACTCGGCAGCCCTTATAATGATCTATAGCCGACTAAAAGCTAGATATTGGTTTTATAGATAATCTAATAGCTAGTAAAAGCTCCTAATGCTATTAGTTATATATACTTATGCTAGGAGAGCTAAAGAGTAATCTAAATACTAATATAGCCTTAAAGGCATAGTTTGATTTAGGGAAATATATAAGAGAAGTCTTTGCTACTTAGGATACTTATTGCTTTATCCTAGGCTTTACTCTCTATAGATCTATTATATGGCTATAGGAGTATAACTGGGTAGGAGGCATTGCATTATTACTATTTAACATTAATAAAGACGGACTATAATTTACCTTGGTAATGTTGGGATTTCTCTAGATAAATAAGGAGTAGCTTGGGTTTGACCCTACTATTCTAATATTAGATGGTAAATAATATATTAAAGTTGTGCGCAATAATCAGACTGAGCGTCTTATCCTTAATAAACTTATAAAGCGGGCGCCCTATATTGCCGGTTAAGTAACTACTTACTAGAGAGTATATTATAAGGGGGATACTAAGATACCTCTTATTATTAAAGACTTGTGGCAGTACCTGGAGCGCAAGGAAAAGGGTAAACTGCTATATAAGGCAACAGAGAAAGGAGTGGTTAACATAGCCAGGTACTATTACTATGAGACTATTTATATAGGTGGATAAGAGAATAACATCTTTAATATCTATAAGGGGCTGGATATCACTAAAGTAATAAACTATAAGCTAGAAGGCTTAATAATGCCTCTAAGACTAACTAGAGTGCAAGCTAGTATAAAAATAGGCTAAAGTACTAGCAGAAAGAGATCTTCTAGCTGCACTAACGCCCTATTACCGCCTAATAAGCGCATATATTTAAGCTCTCCGATTAATCGCCCTATTATGCAGAATTAAGTATATAGATATGTTATTACTTACGACTATAGGAAGGCTCTTTATAAGGTAAGCTCTTAGGCTATAATGCTTGCTGCGCTAAAGGGTGGCATTAAAGGATATAAGTCTTTATATATATAGGCTGGCATCCTCTAATATAATATTTTAATAGGCAACCTCTTGATAAATAAGGAAGATAATAATTCTTCTTAGCGATTATTCTTAATTGACCTTGATTTTATAATTAAAGAGCGGCGGGAAGGGCCTTTAGGAGCGCAGGGCAAGACCAGTATAAGAGCGTTTATAGCAATTAGAGTGCTTCTTGGCGAGAAACACTCCTTTAGGCATAATCTGGAGTTGTTCTTCTAGGTGCTTTTTTAGATATATATATACTATAACGGGCCGGGTAAAGATATTAGTACAACTAAGTTTAAGTGCTGGAACTATAAGAATACCACAAAACTGGCTAAGTTAAAGTCTGGGCTAGTAAGTAGGGAAAGGCATTTTCTTAACCGTATTAAGATATTCACACCTTACTTTAAACCGCTAATCCTATATATTAATAAGCTGTAAAAGGTGGTTTTCCTAATAGATACGAGGTGGAAAAAGGAAGATAGGGGGCTTTATTCCTAGATAAAAGAGATTCTCTAATAAGTATAGAAGGATTTAAAGATATTGGCGGGTTAGATAGAATAATATTTCACTTTCTTATGCTCTTCCACTGTATAGAAGTGAAGTTTTACTAAGATTTAGGTAGGGGCTTATAGCTAGCAGCTAAGGTATAGGTAGTAACCTTTAGTAAAATGCATATAAAATAGGGTAGGGCGAGTTGCCTAGGCTAAATAAACCCGGGAAAGTGGATAACTTAATCGCCCTATAATGTGTCTCGTTTCAACCGTGTCATTATAATTATAATTATAATTGGCCTTTATAAGGTGTAAATAACATCCCCTCCCCTATAGAGATGTCATTGCATATTAACATCTCTATACTGGCTAGTCTACCCTATAAAGAGCTCTTATATTGATTTAAAAGTTAGGTGGCCTTTTGGCGCTCTTAAAGAGAGTAAATAAAACAGAGAAACTATTTTCCTAATCCCTCTTCTGGTTTCGCGAATCTTAAAACTATAATTTAGGAAATAGGATCTAGATTTACAAATCGTAAAATCGTGAATTAGGAAATAGAAAACTAATTTTAGAGATATAACCTTAACTTCAATAGCGCTAGCTAGGGGAGCGAGTAAAAGAAAGGCCCCTATTAAGCTAGATACCTATAATAATATATAAAATAGGATGGGATAATATTTAAGTAATTTCTGCTGCTAAACAATTTGCTATGCTCTTTAAACTCCTTATTAAAGCCATTACTATCACTCTTCTTATTTGTATATTTATTATTTTATAGCTTAAAAGACTAAGAGAATATGTATATTATTGTCCATATCCGCAGATATTCTCTAGGACCTTTCTATTATATAGGACAAAGTACTCCTTTAGAGATAATCTATCTTCTATAGGACCGCCTAAGATATAACCTTTTTGGTCGAGCGTGAGAGCTAGCCTATAACTTTTGTTGCTGGCTCCATAGGGGATATAACACTTCTAACTATCGGCCATTAAATAAGGGACACCCGCCTACTTATAACGATAATCTAGAAAATGGTCCTCTAACGCCCCTAAATAAGGATAACTGCCTAGACCTTATATTTAAGAATAAGAATGAGCGCTACTGTTTTCCTAAGTATGGGGGTTAGAGTTAAGTCTTTTAGAGGCGTTAATAGTAAGTAGGTAATATATATAAATCTTTTATACTTTACTAATGCAATAATAGTTAACTTTAAGTAATATTAGTGACGGTCTATAAGTGTCACGGGACCACCCCCTGACACCTTGCATATAACTACCTATTCCTACCAACCCAGCAACCAAAGACCGATTACGATACTACAATATTCGCAATATTTATAATATCCGTAACTTCTGCCCTGTGCGCTTGTTGACTTAGCAACAAGTAAACAGTATATACCCCTTCTTATACCTTTTTACCTTCTTTCCTTATATAACGTCTTGACTTTATTATATAGTTTATGTATGTAGCTTAATAATATCTACTTTGCTACATATTATTGTCACTTATACTCACTCCGTGACACTACATTACATTAAAAACCTATATTCCGCCCCGCCCCGCCTAGTCCAAAATGCAGAATGACCTTAAAGCCCCTGTAACGGCCGCTAACATTATATCCGCACTCTGAGAATAATTGGCAAATATGCAGAAGTCTTTTATAGACGCCCTTATATAGAACTAGGCCGCTATAGCTAAATAACAAGCCAAATAAGAAGCATGGTACTAGGAATCAATTAAAGCACTTTAAGAAGATGTCCGCACCCTTAAGGCACTCGCGTTAGGGACCTAAGACTAAATACCAGCCTAAGAGGCTGCTAACACGCCACCCATAGATAAGATAAAAATGACTAAATCTAGACCTAGCTCGTTAGGTGCGAACCTTAAGCCAGCTATGGATATTCATCCCGCAAATCCGTCTACTGCACTATAATAATCCAAAAAATTACTAGACCCTCTAGTATTCACCAGTAAACGATAAGAACTTTAATTATTTTTAAGCCGGCTTAAGAATAAGCTAACTGGTAATGCTGACCGTTACCTAACTAAGGCCAACTAACTCTACTACGCCTTAAGTTAACTAGGAGGAGACGTAGCTGACCTTTTTAAACCTCTTCAGCCAAACTCAGTACAAAGCCTAGTCGTGCTTCTTAAAGCTATATACGGTGACCTAAACCGTCAAGCTACCGCTTAAAGGAAGATAAACTATATAACTTAAGAAAAGAAAAGCTTCCTAGTATACTTTTCTAAATTTAACCGCTACGTAAAGGAAATAGGCTGGAATGACTCCGCACTAATTAATAGCCTTATTAAATCCCTAAGCCCTAAACTGAAAACCTCTTTAATAGGTGTAGACCTACTGGGAGCCCTTAATGCCTGCGTAAATGTTATTAATAAACAATATAACAATATACTACGTCTGATACCAAAGCCCGCTCTTTAATACAATATAACAGCTCTATAAGTCCCTACTAAGTCATCTTCTTAATATAAGCACCCTGACGCTATAGACATTAACTCTAGGACCCTAGAGTACGCCCTACTAGGGTCCTTTGAATAAGAACAACGCATTAAACCAGGCCTCTGCTTTAAATGCGGAAGCAAGGCTTATATCTCAAAATACTATTCCGTCCCTATGCCTACGTCCTAAAACAATTTACGAACAGCCAACACTAGTAGCCGTTTACCACACCGATTTTCTGGTTACCGTTTCTAATCTTTATCTGTGTCACGGAGTGAGTATAAGTGACAATAATATATAGCAAAGTAGATATTATTAAGCTATATACATAAACTGTGTAATAAAGTTAAGACGTTATATAAGGAAAGAAGGTAAAAAGGTACAAGAAGGGGTATATACTGTTTACTTATTACTAGGTCAACAAGCGCACATGGCAGAAGTTACGGATATTTCGGATATTGCGGATATTGCAGATGTCTTAGATATTGCGGATACTGCGAGCGGATACTATAAGCGGATATTATAAATATTGCGAATATTGCAGTATCGTAATCGGTCTTTGGTTGCTGGGTTGGTAGGAACGGGTAGTTATATACAAAGTATTAGGGGGTGGTCCCGTGACAATCTGGTTCTAGCCCCATATCTAGTAAACACTTATAAGGACGAAGCTCTAGTATATAATTACCCTTAGGAACCCTGTCTTGATTACCTCTAAAAGGAAGGTCCTAAAGCTAAGTTACTCTCCAGGACGGCGCTGCCTTAGGATCTTATTAAATGCTTTAGATGTTACAAACTCTAACTCTTAGGATCACAGTATAACTATTAACTGTCGTCTTCGGCAGAATAATTAATAGGTTAATACTTAAGCCCTAATTAATATAGGAGCTAGTAGCATAGGATTTATTAACAAGATCTTTATATAAGATAATGGTTTTACCCTAACCCCCCTTAACCGGCATATTAATATATTTGGATTTAATGGCAAACGCACCATCTTAGGGCGTATTACCTATATAGTAGCCTTAAGACTCTAATACCTAAACCACAAAGAACGGATTAAGCTTTTTATTACTACCTTAGGCTACCTAGTAATCCTTAGACAACCCTAGATAAAGCTATATAAGGTAGTTATTAATTAGAATAACCTTAAGCTTCTATTTACCGCCTCTTATTATAAGTAAAAATGCTCTATAACTTACCACTCCGAACCCAAACCAAAGCCTAAGATTTCCACTAATATCCGCCCCGCGTCTAAGGATTCCACTAGATTCTACTAAGATAAGATATCCGCCAACGTCCGCCAAGGATCTAGAATATCCGCCAACGTCCGCTAAGGATCCGGAATATCCGCTAACGTCCGTTAAGGATCTAAAATATCCGCTAAACCCCAAGAATTAATCCCAAGCACTACACCGCCCCGGACTAAGCAAAGGCTTAAATATATTACATAAGTATACTAGAAGAACTGGTATTCTACTATAAAAAGGATACTTAAAGAACCCAAACCTAAATCTAATACTAACTCCATACCTAATACTAAACCTAAAATTAAATAAGGAACCATACAAGGAACTATAGACGATAAGAGCTTATCTAATACCCTAAACATCTAAATAATTGGAGCTACCCCGCTGGCGTAACTTGCTAGGAAACCTAAATATACAATCTACGCCGTTATAATGGCCGATATTAAGAAGGCCTTAGCACTAAAGAAGCACACTAACCCCGCTACGAAGGTACTAGTAGAGTACTATAATTATCTAGATATGTTCTTATAAAAGGAAGCCAATAAGCTACTGGAACGCCGTCTATATAATTATAAGATTATAGTTAAAGAAGGAAAACATTCTGGATTCGGACCCTTATACGGAATATCCTAAAATAAACTCTAAGTATTATGGAAGTACTTAGACGAAGATCTGGATAAAGGATTTATTAGAGTAAGTTCTTTACCCATAGCTGTACTAGTAATCTTTGTTAAGAAACCTAGCAGCGGTCTACGCTTCTATATAGACTACTAAGCTCTTAATGCTGTTACTATTAAGAACTAATACCTAATCCCGTTAATCTAAGAGACACTAAACTAATTAAGTAAGGCTCGCTTCTATACAAAGCTTAATATTATCCACATATTTAACCACCTCTATATTACGGAAGGAGATAAATAGCTTACTGTATTTCATACTTAATACGGATTATTTAAATACTTAGTAATGCTATTTAGCCTCGCAAATACCCTAAGTTTATTCTAACACTTTATAAATAACACCCTACACCTATACCTAGATATCTTTTGTACTGCTTATATTAATAACATCTTAATATACAGCAATAACCTAGCTGAATACTAAAAATATATTAAACTGGTCCTATAAGTATTGCGTAGAGCTGGCCTATAATTAGATATAGATAAATGTAAGTTCCATAAAACGGAAGTCCTATACCTTGGATTTGTTATTTCTATAAATAGTATATAAATAGACCCTAAAAAAGTTAAAGTAATTATAAACTAGTAAAAACCTAAAAATGTTAAGGATGTAAGGGCCTTTATAGGATTCGCCAACTTCTACTAAAGGTTTATTAATAACTTCTCCACCCTAGTTTTACCCTTTATAGCCCTAACCTAAAAGGATAAAGCCTTTATCTTTAATAAGGAATGTAAAAAGGCCTTTACTTATTTAAAGGTTGTGTTTACTACTACACCTATACTCTAACACTTTAACCTAAACTAAAAGAGTATTATAGAAGCCGATTTATCTAATTATGTCACTAGAGGCATTCTGTTTCAGTATAATAAGGAAGGAGTACTGCACCCTATAGTATACTTCTTAAAACAACTAAGTCCAGCTAAATGTAACTACAAAATCTATAATAAGGAATTATTAGCCATTATTAGATATTTTAAATAATGGCAACCTAAACTAGAGGGCGCTGGATTTCTAATTAAGGTCTTTAGCGACCATAAGAACCTATAATACTTTATAACTATAAAGCAGCTAAGCCACTAATAGGCCTGCTGGTTAGAATACCTATCTTATTTCTAATTCTCAATTACATACTATCTAGGCGTTTAAGGTTAGAAGCCTAATACCCTAACCTAACGCTTACAAGACGCACCAGCACTAGAAGAAGTACGTTCCTATTATAATTAAACCCTACTCCGCCCTAAGCTATTTAAACCCCCTACTAAGGACCTTATAGTATACGTTCTTAAAATAACTAATTAAACTATTAAACAAATTATAACTAACAAATATCCAAATAATAAGTTTATTTAAGAGACGCTTAAGCTAATTCAAGATAGCGCCAGACGCTCTAAAAAGATTTCTCTAAGTAAATGTGAAGCCCATAAAAACTGCTTATACTACTAGAACCGCCTAGTTATCCCTAATTATAATAAACTTAAGCTTAAGCTTCTTAAACATGTATACAATCTACCAGTAGCTAGACATCCAGGCTAAGGAAAAACCCTAGAACTACTCTAATAAGAGTACTACTGGCCAAATATGCATAATATAATACAAAGGTACGTCTCCAGCTACTATACCTGCTAATAAGCCAAAGCTTTGCACAAGATGTATAACAGCTTTTTAAAGCCACTACCTATTCCAGACCGAAGATAAAAGGATATCTTAATTAACTTCATTATTAATCTCCCCGTAAGTAAAGGCTATATAAACAGTATAGTAGTTATAGACCAACTATCCAAGATAAGATATTTAATCGCCTACCCTAATATGTTAATACCTACCATTGCCCAACTGTTCCTGGATTATGTATAGAAACTCCATAGACTCCCCAAAATAATTGTCTCTAATAGAGGCTGCCAGTTTGTCTTAGCGTTCTAGAAAGAACTAAATACCTAACTCTATATTAAAGCACTATTGTCTATAGCATATTACCCAGAAATAGATAGCTAAATGGAATATGCAAATACTATAATGGAACAGTATATTTGGATATACACGTTATATTTGCAGGATAACTAGATAGACTGGCTTACATTTACTAAGTTTACCGCAAATAACTCTGTTTTAGAAACCATAAAGGTCTCCCTATTCCTGGCCAATTATAGCTAGTACCCACAAATGGGTTTTAAACCCTTTAGTAATGTTCCTTGCCTAGCTTATTAGGCCTTATAAGTTACAGAAGCAAACGAATTTATAAAGAAGATGGAAGAACTATAAGAGTTCCTTACTAATAAAATAACATAGGCCCAGTCTATCTATAAAGCCGCAGTAAATAAGAACCAAACCCCAGCACCAGCTTACCAAATTAGTAACTTTGTCTGGCTAGACGTAAGAAATCTAAATATAAAATAACTTATTAAGAAACTTAATTAGAAGAACGCTGGCCCTTATAAGGTTGAAAAAGTTGTCTTTCCTTATGCCTATTAACTAAAGCTCCCTAATACGGTTAAAACCCACCCTGTATTCTATACGTCAGTCCTCTACCCTATCGCCCAGTGTGTCCAACAGTCAGCTTAGCTGCGAGTTTGAGAAAAATAGCTGACTGACTGCGTCAATTGGATCGCTCGCTGTCCGCTGACTGTTGGATAACGTACGCTAACTGTCAAGCTGTCAGCTAGCTGTCCCAATTAGGAAATTTGTATAGACTCTATGGTGTTTCATTTCAGATTTTTGGCAGCACCTCTCTATATATAAATATCAACATTGCCCAATTAAAATTCAGCCCTAATTTACCTAATGCAGTATCTAAATATAGCCAAATTCGTCCCGCACCCACAGAGGCTTAAAAGGTAGGTAAAATGGTTAGTGGTAAGGACTCCGGAGGTTCTATTTCTATGTCAGATTTGATTAAATATAAAGCTCTGCTAAGTCTACCTTACCAAGCTGGCTTTTCTGCATCTATAGTTGGCTTATAGTCAGTAAGATTAATATTTAAGCTCGTCAACCAGGGTGTAGTTAAAGCTCCATTTAAGTTAATACAGTTAATTAAACTGCTTAATAAAAGGCCTTTAATTAACTACCACTTCTAACATTAATCTGCTTTAATCATGTTGGCTAAGAGTCTATTATGCTTATTAGTAACAGTCTTTTTAGCTTAACTAAAGGCTTATTTATATGCAGAGCTTATTACTAGTATAGAGAATATATTAAGAGCAATCTTAGCAAGCGTTAAATAAAGGATTTAACTAATTTTAAGCCACCAGTTAAGAGGATTAGGAATAACATTGTTTTGCTTATTGCTATCTTTAGAACAGATCTTAATAAACTTAAGGCCTGCATTATAGTAGCAGTTAAGCTCACTAGTAAGCTTAATACGCTTTTAATTACACTTTAAGGAAGTAAGGCTCTTATCTACAACTAAGGACTACATATTTATCAGTTAAATTATTATTAGATTTACAAGGAACCTTCTTACGTTATAGTTTAACTAGTTCCTCATCTTCCTTATCTACTTGCTTATTAATATAGTCATTAAATAGAGTCTCCATGCACCGCTTGGCGTGCTTCTACTACTAGGAGAGGAAGTAGTTAATCCACAAACCCTACGCGGTGCTAAAGGAGTTAAGTAATATGTAGATTGTGGATTTAATAAAGAAGTAGAGGAAGAAGTAGAGGAAGAAGCTTTACTGCCTAGCTGACGCGTAAAATGTAATATACATTGCATTTTACATAGGTGGCATAGGAGAACTAGTGTATAGCGCGTAATGGAGATATTAGGGAAAATGCTTAATTTACTATGGCTAAGCAAGAGATTCCTATAGGTTTCTCATTGCTTGGTGTATAATCTCAGTTAAAGATTTAAATATCCTTAACTTCTACCAAAAGCTTTAACTCACCACCAAATCTTTACCACTAAGGCAGCGAGCTGTCAGCTAGCTGCAGTTTTATAGCTAACTGACTGTCACGACTCTATAAGCTCGCTGACTGCTTACGTTATCAGCCTCTTGGCAGCGACGCTGACTCTTGGACACACTGCATCTGCAATATCCGCAATATCCGAAATATCCGTAACTTCTGCCCTGTGCGCTTGTTGACCTAGCAATAAGTAAACAGTATATACCCCTTCTTATACCTTTTTACCTTCTTTCCTTACGCAACGTCTTGACTTTATTACACAGTTCATGTACATAGCTTAATAATATCTACTTTGCTACATATTATCGTCACTTATACTTACTCCGTGACAATAAATGTTTTATTACTTTAGTGCTTTAGTTAAAGTGTTTTTAGTTACGGGATCGCACTATTAGATGTTTTTGTGTCTGTATAGGATACTTTAATAGAACTATTAAGAGATGCCTTTATAGATTTGCCCACATATCTCTTTAAGCATATTCTACCTAAAAATAGTTAGGGTTCTTATTAATAGTAAATTCCATAGAAAGAGCGTAGGGTAGCTCTTTTTAGATATGCCTTATTTTTAAAAGAACTAAAATAAATGCGACTTTATATTGCCTAACTAACGGATTCGCCCTCCTATTTTAGTAAAACGGCTACTATACTAAGGACCCTACTAAGATTTCCTTCTACATCCTAACTATTAGCTAATGCTGCCTTTTAGTTAATTACTTGTATAAAAACTACATATTAGCGAAACTGTTTTAGATGGTCTTTAAACTCTACCTAATATATATTTATGCTACGCATAAAAATAGCCTTTAAATATTACGGACTAAAGATTTATTTTAAGTTACAGTAATACTACTTAATTAATTTAATTCTTCCTTAAACGGCGTATACAAGCCAATACCCTTACTATAGGAGGAGTACGAGCCCTAAGCTCTATAAAGAATTTAAGAATATCAGCCATGCCTAAGACAACGCTTATACTACTCGCCGCTATACGCCTATGCTAACTTAGTGCGTTAATATTAGTATTTGCCTTAACAAGCAACCGAAGCACGTCTATATGTCTATTGTTGGCCGCATAGTGCAGTGGTATATTAGCGCCTCAATTAAACAGGCTTATATCCTAAAAGTCCCTCCCTAGATCCCTAATCTAATTAGCGGAGATATCTGCGCCCTTACCAATAAGAAGTTAAACAGCGTCTGTAAATCCCTGTCTAGCAGCAAAATGTAATGGCGTAAAGCTAGAAATGTTGCGCTCCGAGATATCTACTTCCGCCTTAAGTAGTAGCTTTATTAAGACGGTTTTTCCTTGCCCTACTAGGAGGTGTAACAATGTATTTCCGTAAGGATCTCTTAGGTAGATATTGACCTTTGGTTTTTTTAGCAAGGATTTAAAAGTAAATATATGGTTATAAATAGCGGCCCATTCCAAAACTATTCCCCTTTTTCTTTCTTTGTAGTAGAGTATAATGTTACTAAGTCTAGTCATTAGACAGTTGGAGAGCTTATAGGTGTATATAAGAGCAATAAGATAAAGCTTGCCTATTAGAGCTGCATATAGATAATACGCCAACTAACTAAGTAAGCTTAGTGTAACGGCTTATACAAATGCCTCTGAACCAAAGCTTGTGGATTGCTATCTAATGAAGATACTAAGCTAAGGAGAAGGAAAGGTGGCCGCGAGGGCTTATATAAACAAATAGGTAACGCGAGCCGCCAAGGCGCTAGTAGTAGACGAGCTAATAGTAGGCGAGCTAATAGTAAGAAATAGTACTAGACAGTACCAGACAGTATTAAATAGTATTAGACAGTCTACCAGGTGGTAGAATATGGCAGGTGACGCGCTCTAGCACTGTCATATTACCCCCCCTCCTAAAAAAGCCTACCTTTAGGCGTTGTCTAAGCTCCCTATTGTCGTCTAAATTGTTATAATTATCTAACCCTTCTTCCTAGCATTTAATCCAGCTGTCTAATTTATATGATAGTCTAGGGAGGTTAGGGTGGGCTAGGTGGAAATCCTATAACTTATAGGGGGAGTACTTAAAATTAGATGTGGGGTACCACTCTAGGTCGTTGTTATGGCCTACCCAGCTTGCGTAGTATTTTAAGACATTACAGACCTTTTTTACTGCTAGGATTTCTTTAACTTCCTATTCTTCGTCCTCTATGATCTGGATTGGTGGTGGGGGGTTGTTATACTGTCCAGGTAGTGGATTATCTGTATTCTTTTATAGCTGGTCTAAAGAGAAGACGGGGTGGATCTTTATTAATTTTGGTAGCTTAACCTTAAAAGAGTGTCCTACCTTTTAAAGAGTCTTGTATGGGCCAGCCATTTGGTAGTCTAGCTTGCGGCTCAGCTTCTGGGTATTCTAGTTCTTTATTAACACCCATACCTTATCTCCTACTTGGAAGTCCACCTTATAATAATATTGGTTTATATTGGATTCCTTTTTCTCTTACGCCTTTCTTATAATTGTTTAAGCAGTCTCCTAGGCTCTGTGCATTTTTTTGGCAAATACCTAGGCCTCTTTATAGCTAAGGCGTTTGTGGGCTATAGTGGGTTTGGTAGGCCTATCCCAATTAAAGGACGTTTATGGTGTATACCCGTAGAGCAGTTTAAATAGGGACATCCCTATACTGTTATGGGGGAGTGTAAGCTGTGCGTAGTTTATTATAGGCAGTAATTCTAACTAGTTGTCCTAATAGTAGTCTATAAAGGGACGTAGTCGCTAGTTAAGGTACTGGTTTATAATCTCAGTTTAACTATTAGTTTAGGGGTGGAATGTAGTAGAGAGCTTAATCTTAATCCTAAGGATATAGCAGAATTTATTTTAGAAATCTAATATAAACTGGGGACCATAGTTAGAGACAATTAATTTAGGGGCACTGTAGAATTAATAGATGTTATTAACGTAGAGGCAAGCCATATCCTTTACAGTTATGGTCTTAAAATATAGGAGGGAGATAGATTGCTTACATAATCAGTTAATTACTATAAAGGCCGTATTGTGGCCGTAGGCGTCCTTTAGAAACGACTTAAAGTCCATTATAACATGTTGCTAAGGGCGTTCTAGAACTGGCAGTAGTTATAGCTACCTAGGAGTTTAATCCCTAGGGGCATCTGCGCGTTTATAGGCATGGCAGTTTCTAATAAATTATGCCATATTAGATAGAAGTCCTTGCTAGTAGTAATAGGGCACCAGTAGTTAGTGGGTTTTATCTTAACTAGGGTATGCTGTAGAGACCTAATAGTAGGCTTTACGGATTAGCTCTGTCTGTAGGTTATTAACGTTTAGAACTATAAGCCGTTTTTAGTATAAGAGTAATCCTTCTTCTATTTCTAAATTAGGGTTACCTTTTATAGCTTAGTTGCGGAGGGCCTTTAGGGAGTTGGCCGTATGGTTTGCCATTAGGATGCGATTAATTAGCCCTATTAGTTTGTCCAAGACTTCTCCTTCTATAGGTGCTAAGTCATTCCATTTAGGGTCCAGCTCCTTAAGGATCTGCGGGTTAAGCTGTTTAGGGTAAAGGAGGGCGCGCGTCTGGTATTAGGCCTTTAGCTTATCCTAAGGTCCTATATCTTATTCCCTTTAGGTTAATATATTAGCTTTAGAGTTTTGCTTACCAGAATAATATATAATTATAAAGAAGAATTAGGAGAGTATTTTAGCCTAGCGGGCTTATTATCTAGTAAGCTGCTTTATAGTTATAAAGTACTCTAGGGCTTTATGATCTATATATATCTTAATCTAGGAGTTTATGCCCTCTAGCTCTGCACGCTATTAGGATAGTAATTAAATAATAGCTAGCATTTCTTTATTGTGTACTTTATAGTTACACTTAGCTAGGTCTATTGTTTTTAAGAAAAAAGCAATAGGGTACCATTTACCGTCTGGATGTAACTGTAATAGGATTCCCGCTACAACTCCGTTAGAAGCATCCATCTCTAGCATTAATTTGAGGTCTAGGTTATAGTGATAAAGGATTTAAGAAGAGATAAGCCGATCTTTTAACTCTCTAAAGGCTTCTATACAGTTATTACTAAAGATAAAAGGCGTGTCTTTCCAGGTAAGTTGTATAAGAGGCTTTGCCATAACCCCGTAGTTGCGGATAAATTGGTAATAGAAATTATAAAAACCAAGGAAGAACTGGATCCCCTTTACAGTACAAGGGGGTTTCCAGTTGTGGATTGCGTTAACCTTCTTAAGGTCAACTTCAATCCCATCTATACTCACTATAAACCTAAGGTACTTTATGCGTTTTACCCTAAATTCATATTTTTTAATATTAGCTTGCAAGCCTATGTCCCGTAATCTTTCTAGGACCTTCTTAACATAAACTTAGTGCTTAAGTTTATCGTCTAAGTATATAAGGATGTTATCTAGGTATACCATGTAGAATTTGTTAAGGTAATTAAAAAGAACGTTATTTATATACCTTTGGTACGTAGCCGGTCTATTTATTAGTCTAAAAGGAAGAACCTTGTATTTGTAGAAACTATAACAGATATAGAATGTTGTTAAATCTTTAGATATAGGGTTTATTCTAATTTGGTGGAAAGCTTAACAAATATTAAGTTTAGTAAAGATCTTTGCCCAGCTTAGGCGTACAAGGGTCTTGTTAATTAAAGGAATAAGATACTAATCCTTTTAAGTAATAGCATTTAGCTTTTAATAGTTAATATAAAAATAAAGGCCTCTATTAGGCTTTTTTATAAACAAGATAGGGGAAGTAAAAGGAGCTTAACTTGGCTTAATAAACCCTTTATTAAGGTTGTTAATTAAGTACTACTTTGTTACTTTTAGCTTGTCTATTAATTATTAGTAAAGGGGGCTATAGCCTAGCGAGTTATTGGCTTCTAATTAAATCTTGTAATTGTATATCCTATAAGGGGGTAACTTGTCTAAAGCCGCCTTTGAGAATGCGTCCTTATACTTTATATAAATAGTAGGAAGGAGACGTTTAACTAGTTCCTTATTGGTTTCCTTAGCTGGCTTTTCCTCCCTATTATTAATAATTTAGTTAATCTTATATAGGCTTGTTGTAAAGACCTTATTGTCCTTTTGGTATATATTAAAGTAAAACACTATTGCGCTAATTGCGGTAATGTCTACTATAGGGGGGTTATAAGATAATGAGGGCGTATGTGGCTTTAGGGGGTTCTGGGATATTAGCGTTATTATTGCTTCCTCTAGCTCCTGTTGCATCTTTTGGAGGTTATCCCTTATGTCCTATTAGTATATTCTTTTCCATACCGGTCAGATCTGCGCAATTTGGATATTGTCTACGCTGCTTTCTATCCCACCTCTATATATGGAGTCCTCTTTAAACGTATTGCTTTGGGAGAGTATTTTTATTAATACAGAGTTCCTACTGGCCTTATGGCGGGCATCTTCTTGGGCAAAGGCTAGGTTGCGGTTTTTAATATTCTGCTAATAGATAGGGTTAACCCCTATAACTAGTGTCTTGCGGTTAGTCTAAATTTCTCTAATAAAGGAAGGCAGTTTCAGTCTATTCTCTGGCCAGATAAACTGTCTTTATTAAATATTTAACTAAATATTAAAGTAGGACATCTATTTCTGGCTAAGGATTATATTATAGAACCCTAGGTCTAGGATACAAAAGGGGATACCAAATTAGCGCCGTCCATTAATAGTGATATATAGCTTCAAGATATGGGTAACCGGCTTACTGGCTTGGCTGTTGTAGCCTTTTACTTAAATAGGCTTCTCTAGTTAGGTAGCATTTATATTTAAGAACTTAGCAATGTTATTTATATAAGCAGTATTTATAAAGGTAAAGCCATTTGCTCTAGTAGTGTTAATAAGGGCAGTTGTATTAACTCTATATCCATTTTAAGATACTATATATAGAACTATAAAGTATTTTTTACCTATTAGCTAACTTAAATTAATCTTCTTGAGATTAATGGGGTACCTTAGGAGGAAGTCTTTTTCTAGGGTTCTTCTTTTCCTAACTCGTTAGACATTTCTTTTTTCTCTATTTCCTTAATATTACCTATATCCTTTGGCTCTGGGCAGGATAAGGCGAAGTAACTATTCTTTCCACAATTAAAGCACGTGACTGTGGCAGGGTCAATTAGGGTATTACGACGAGTATTGGCTAATAGCGTGGTATATGGTAATTCGGACGAGGCTTGTGGGTAGGTAGTTGTGACCGCTTTTAGTGTAAGGGTGGTTGTAGTTTGTCTTCTAACGCCAGCTCCCATTAGTATGGCGGATAGGTTCTAGTTGTTATAGGACCTCTTTGGTTAATCAGAACGAGTATTAATTTGTTTTAGTTCTGAATCCAGTGACAAATATTGGGTTGTGAGTCTTTGGTAGGTTGGTAGGTTGTCTAAGGCTACTGCGATCTTCTCTTGTAGTTAGACCGTTAGCTTGTTATATAGGTCCAAACGATAGTTCTTAAGGGGAACCTGGCCTTTGCCTACTAGGTGTAAGAATTGGGTCTAGAACTTGGTAAAGGATTGGTTTGGTTTTATTATTAGGCGGTTATAGTTGTAATGGGCATCCCGTGCTTTGTTTGGATTAATATAGATAGTAGCTAAATGCTGTATTATCTCGTTAATAAATATAAACTGAATAGGTGACTTGTCCTTAAACTTGGCCTAGAGGTGTTACTGGGCATCCCCAATAGTTTAACCGAAGAGGTAGAGCATTTTGGCTTCTTTAGAGGTAAAATGGTTGTGGTTAACGCGGAGCTTTCCTTATACTTAGATCCTCTAATTCTTAAAGGTAGGGTCTATCCTATTAGATAGTGGTTAAGAGTTAGGGAGCTTAACGGACTTTAATTATTTTGTTATTGTTTCCGTACTCTTTAGTGTATTATATTTAGTTAAGTGAATAGGTTAACTAAGGCTTTATAAAGGGGAGGCTGGGCTGTTTTATAAGGTAGTAAGGTTTTCTAGGATCTCCTTTAGAGTCTCTTGTGTACTTTAGGCTTAAAGACAATTAACCTTTTAATTGGCTGTAAGGGCACGAATCTGCTTATATATATTTGTAATATTGTTATTATCTTTAATTTCTAATCCTAACTGGATCTCGTGTTCCTCTTAGGTAGAGGTAGATCTTTTAGATAAGCTTACTTTAGGTGCCATTATCGGCTTCCTAAGGATTGTTGGAATTGTGTAATTCTGGTTTAATTCTGGGGTTCTTTTAGGGGGTGTAGGTTAAGTATAGTCTGGCCTCTAAAAGTGGGATATTGTTAGGGCCTTCCTAGGCGTAGTAGTAATTTTTTCTTTGGGTCTGAGTATAACACGTTAACGCGTTGTTGCAGACGAAGGTCTTCTTTTAGGGTGGAATATTATTAAGGCCTTCCCAGGCAGTGTAGGGAGAGCTTAGTATAATATAATGGCTTACACAAATGCCTCTAAACTAAAGCTTGTGGATTGCTATCTAATAAAGATACTAAGCTAAGGAGAAGGAAAGGTGGCCGCAAGGGCTTGTGTAAACAAATAGGTAACGCGAGCCGCCAAGGCGCTAGTAGTAGGCGAGCCAATAGTAGGCGAGCTAACAGTAAGAAACAGTACCAGATAGTACCAGACAGTATTAGACAGTATTAAACAGTCTACCAGGTAGCAGAATATAGCAGGTAACGCGCTCTAGCACCGTCACACTTAGACTTGCTAGATCAAGATAATTTATAACTATAAAGAGGAGTTCTAGAGGAAGGTTAACTAGATAAAGGGCCACCATAGCTGTAGAAGCAATTATTACTAGGCTATTAACCTAGTAAGAGGGTATTTAACTTAATTGACCTTATAAGGAGGGGTGTAAGCAAAGGTAGACGTAGTAAAAAGTCTTAGAGGTAGAAAACGTAGAAAGTTTAAGAGGGCTATAGTTGTATAAGAAGGTCAACTAGAGCATTTATATAGAGGAATCCTAAGCACTACCTCTAATAGCGTGTCAATTCTCCTATATTTAAGGTGTAGTTCTATAGAGTCTAGATTTCGATTTTTCCAATCTGGTATACGCTAAACTGGATTCCGAATTCGTTTTCTAGAAAAACGACTTTGGAATTTAGATTTCGATTTACGCTAATATAAATTTGTTTTTTTAGAAAAATCAACCTTTAGTTTTAAGGACATAATGGATCCTTTAATTAAACTATAATAATTGCCCTGGCTATATTTTCTATAAACTTATTTTTAGGAACCTAAAACTTAAGTATTTAGGCAAATTTATTAAAGGAATAAGAGGTAGGAATAATTAGGGTTATAGGAAGTTTAAACGGAATTCTATATTAAGCAATATGGTAATATATATTTTTTTTACTTTATGGTTAAATCACATCTATAAATGCAAATCTGGTTATTATAAGCATTAGTCTATTTAAAACTGTTCTAGCTATTCCTGCTATTTACATTTTAATAGAATGCTTAGAAGAGGCCTCTTTGGTGCTTAATAATTAATATAGCTAAATAGGATATCTAGACCTTAAATTATTACTAACTGCTAAAGTGTTTTTAGAAGCCCACTGATTATCCTTAGCTTACTTATAATCCCTCTAATTAATATATATACCTTCTTGTCTATACTTTCCGTAGTAAAGTATATACACCGTCTAAATAATAAAACGCTCTTTGGTATAGATTTTACACAAGCCACTAGCCACCTAAAGATAAGGAAAAAGGAAGAGGCCTTAATAAGGGTATAATAAAGGTTCTCTCTACCTTGATAATTAAGAGTTAAATGGCAAAATATAGTCCCTTAATACTGGAAGCTACTATTAACAAAATAAGGTATATTATTAAGCTTAAGGTAGAAGATGGAAGCATAGATCGAATCCTTTACTAAGGTTACTTATATACTGGACGTGATGGAATTATATGCCAATTATTTAAGATCCTTAAGTAAAGATAAATCATTAATATTTGGCTCCGGACCGTTAAAAAATATATTAAAATGGTGGTATTGGCTACGCGCCTCTATCAGCACGCTATTATAGAACTTTTTCCATTCTCTTTCTCTATCTAAATTGGCCATAAATGCCTATACTAGGTGGGAAATACATCAATCTATAACTGGGGATTGTACTTTTACCTTGTATTCACAAGTAGAAGAAGTGCCAATCCCTAGAGAGAGCATAAAATCTAGTTGGCCCTTATCCAGCTAAAGAAATTGGCATTTCTAGAAAGCGACAAAATAAGGATTATTGTACTTAAGGCCACCATCTTAGTAAGTACTTAGCATTAATGCAGGAACCTTAGTATAGTTAACGTTTCTAGACCTGCTATATCTACAAGCTCGCGAGGTATTGTCTATATAGCACTTACGCCAAAGGACCAGTACGTTGCTTAACGCGCTAGAGGAGCGTATATTGCGTCTATCTGCCAGCCAGAAGCTGCTTTTAACCTATCCGTTACTGCCTAGGTAATTAACCCAAATAAAGACAATATAAAAGCACTTAACTAACGCCTAGCTTAGCAAATTGAGAACCCCGCTAGAGGACTTACGTACGTCAAGTTGGATATTACTACTTTATAGTTGCTAGCCTTTATAGACATATCTTTTACAAATAATAAGGACTTATTGTTGCAAATTGGGTATATACTAGTTCTTACAAATGCAATAAATAAGGCAAATATTATCTACTAGTTATTAACAAAGTGTAAGAGAGTTATAAGAAGTATACTTATATTAGAGCTATACAGAATGGCTTACGGGTTTAATATTGGAGCTGTAATTAAGTTAATAGTTAATAAGATCCTAAACATTAACCTACCACTTATAATATGTATAGACTTAAAGTCACTTTATAACTGTCTCGTACGGCTTAGTACTATGCAAGAAAAACGCCTTATAATTAACGTTATGTGTTTATAGCAGGTGTATAAGTAAAGAGAAATTATGGAAGTTAAATAGATTAATAGCAATATAAACCTAGCAAATGTAATAATAAAAGGCAAGCCCTATTTAGCCTTAACTTAACTTATTAACACAAATACGGTCCAGCTAAAGGCTGTTAGATAGGTTAAATAGACTAATACTAATCCATAAGGACAAACTTGGGGAAGATTTAGGGCAGGTTTAAACTATATAGATAAAAGACTATTGCGTTATATAAGAATGGCATAAGCCATTACATATATGCTATAGATAGACTGTATACTAGATAGGAAACATATTTTAGGCCTCTTTAGAGGTTGCCCAGTGTTGGTAACCTATTAGGGGTAAAGGTAGCACGTGCGCACGTATTCCTCACGTGCGCATTCCTCACGTGTTATAAGTACGTAAGGCCTCGCATATAGAATAGGAACAGACATCCACAAACCTAAGAGCATACCCGTAACAAAGTGATTATAGGTCTGCAATAGGTTAAAGCATACCAACAAGTACTTTATAAAGCTTAATATAGTTATAGCCTTTAATAAAATCTGTATATAAGAAGGAGATAAGAAGTATATAGCTTTTTGTATATAATAGGGACTCTTTAAATACCTAGTAATGCTATTTAGCGTAAAGAACGGTCCTAGTACGTTTTAGCAATACATTAATAATACGCTTTATAAATTCCTTAATGTATTTGTTACCGCGTATATTAATAATATTTTAATCTACTTATCCTCGCTTTCTAAATATTGGAAATATATCAGAATGGTCCTTAAACGCCTATAAGATATGGGCCTATAATGCAATATTAAGAAATGCAAGTTCTATGCGTCCAAGGTTATATACTTAGGCTTAATAATATCCCGCGATGGAATTAAAATAGACCCTAAGAAAGTTGCCGTGATTATAAACTAGGAAAGCCCTAGCAACATATAAGACATTTAAGGATTTCTAGGATTTGCAAATTTCTATTAATGATTTATTGACCACTTCTTAGAAACTGCTTAGCCGTTAGTAAACCTAACAAGAAAGAATGTAAAATTTAAATAGACCACCAAATGTGAACAAGCTTTTAACAACCTAAAGCATTGTTTTATAACTGCTCTGATTCTCGCCCACTTTGACCCTGACCTCAAATGCATTGTTGAAACAGACTAATAGAAAAAATATTTATTTAATATTGGGGGGTATATTACAAGTCTAAGCATATTAGGGGATTTTGCCAAGACTATCCGGAGACTATCCGGATAGTCTCCGGATACTATCAGCTGATAGGTCTATTATCCGAGAGGGCTATCCGGCCTATCCTCCGCAGGTCTGATCAAAAGTACGCGTATGGTCATAAAGCCTTGATCCTATTGATTCTATTGGCCAGCCCTTATCGATAACGGTGGGACGAAATGCACCAGGGGAAGGGATCGGACTAGGGTATAGTAATTTAATTGGCTTAGGAGTTTACAGAAGTCTATAAGCATAGCACTAGATCCTTAGCGTCATGCCGTGGCGCAATTTCTCCCCGGGAGTCTGATTTATGGGATAAACAAGCGCCCGCTTTGACTACTACGAAGCACGTTGCACATCGTCACGGACCTTCAGAAGTGCCTTGCACAGGTGCACCTACCATACACTTGTCCATGCGGTGCTTGTTACCATCAGAGCGGTTATAGAGCCGGGTTGAGCCGGAGGGGAGCCGGAGGGGAGCCGGAAGGGAGCGAAAAGACAGTTGCGAATCACTTTAATTGAACTAAGCATAGAGACCGCTTCGTTTTATCATCCACTCCAAATGCCAGCATGTCATCAATGAAGAACAAGCTTATTGCGATTACTGGTGCCGCCTCCGGCATCGGACGGGCTACTGCTCAGTTACTAGCAAGCCACGGTGCTATACTCTCACTTGCAGATGCAAACGAAGAATCCCTACAGCAGTTTGAGAGTGAGCTAAAGAAGGAAGGAGTGGATGTGATCACCCAGAAAGTGGATGTTCGTGTCCGCACGGAGGTGGATAATTGGATTGGTAAAACGGTGGAGCACTATAGCAAGCCATTGGATGGTAATCGTCCCACTCTGATTGAGATTCTGACGATCTTAAGTGAGGCCCTGGTGACAAGAGCTAATATCCTGGCTTAGGAGCTGCGAACCTGGCTGGAATAGCTGGCCGGCTTGGCACTCTCCGAGAATTCAACGAAGAGGACCTCGACGAAGTCTTCACGATAAATGTAAAGGGGGTATTCTATTCCATGCGAGCGGAACTGGAACATATGAGGACGGCAAAAGACGGATCTAGCGGAGGAAGTATTGTAAACGCAGCTAGCATGGCAGGACTCAAGGGGCTGCCTGCCGCTGGTGTATATTGTGCGAGTAAGTTCGCGGTTGTTGGGATCACAAAGTCGGCAGCCAGAGACGAGGTGGCAACGGGAATAAGAATCAACGCTGTTGCTCCGTAAGTACAGTACTATGAATCTCTTATTAGATACACTACTGAAAATAATCATGCGCAGAGGCTTCGTTCAGACCCCACTGATGGAGAAACTGGACGAGACACTCGGCTTCCAGCTGCCCAACGATTGTGTCCTGGACAGGCGTGGGAGGCCAGAGGAAATCGCCAAGTTGATAGTGTTTTTACTAAGCGATGACAGCTCGTTCACTACTGGTTCAGTATACGGGATTGATGGAGGAGCGGTTTGCTAGTGTTAGTGATCGAACTTAATGCCGAGTTGTGCGACTCCTTTAGAGTGCATACGGAGTCCAAAGTCATAGTTGCTCTTATGAAGAATAAACATAGATTTCATGGGTGTAGATGTTTGGGATAAGGTTCTTAATAGTGCTGGCATTCGACACTCACTGCTTGAAGCCATTCCTGCTAAGACACTGTCACTATTGTTTAGAGGCCAAATAAATCGTTTCATGTTATATTGACCGACCAGTGGATCTTTATGAATTCTAACCTTTGAAAGTACAAATTAGAGGCGTATAATTGTCTGTTTTATCATTGTGCCAGTATTGCCTTCCCTATAAGCCCCGAACGCCTAACTCAATCGAGCTCTTATTTTAGACCTGTATTATGTACTCTTCCATGCATCGGCTTAGAAAGCTAAATCTCCTCACACGCGGGAGTCTCTTTCACCTCTTCTCTCTTCTCGGTGGCGACTCCGCAACCACAGCTTCCACATCCTTGTTCGGGCCTCTAGACGCAGCGAAGTTCTCCTGCGAGGCACCACTCCTCAAAGAGTGGGTAGAATCCTGTGCATGGCTGCTACTGTTATTACGCCCAAAGTGGCCGGTGACGGCCTGGGCTGCTGTGATGAACCAAGGCATTCTACCCTGCGGTTTGACTGTACCAATCATTAGAATCGTTGTTCGATGTTGAAAGAAGAGGGGGGAGCCTACGGGACCAGTACTCGCGGTCATCTTCGTCGTCTGGGACGAAGCGGCCGCGCGAGATGAGCTTTGTGAGGTAAATGGGGCCGTTGATGGCTATATAGACCATGATGCCACTGCAAGAGGTTAGGTCAGGAGCTTTAGAACACTATAATAGGCATGGAGAGCTTACGCAATCAGGCCATAGGCAGCACTATAGCCGAATGGGATGAACATAATAGTGACGAATGCGGGGACCGCGTCGCCGATGTATTGCCAGTTCACGTTCACGACCTGGCGGATCATCATGCAGCCGACCTAGATGTGTATTAGCAAGCAGAAGGATTTAGGCTTAGTGATGGATCCTTACAAGTATCAAAGTACATCCAGTCGCCCAGGGTGGAATAGATGCAAAGATCGGAGCGAAGAAAATCGAGATCAAAAAGCAGGTTCCACAGGTCATAGCAGTTAAGCCTGTCTTGCCACCTTCAGCAATGCCAGCACCGGACTCGATGAACGCGGTAACAGGCGAGCAGCCAAAAAGTGCTCCAACGGAAATACAGAATGCATCGGTGCAATAGGCCAGGGTTGAGCGGGGGAAATCGCCTGATTGCTTGTCAACAACGCCGGCGAATCGCGCCATGCTGTAGAGTGTGGCCGTGCAATCGATAATATCAACATAGAGGAAAGTGAAGAGAGCGAGGATGAAGTGGCCGGGTGCTGCAGAGACGTTCCATTCGAGGGCATTGAGCGTTGAGTTAATTGGGTGGAAGCCCACAACTTTCTTGAAAAAGTTGAAGCGGGAAGCACCTTCAGGAGTATAAGGAAAGTAAGTGAATGGAGTAGGTCGCCTATATATAATTAGTGATTTGTCATATACAATTATCGTTTTGCGAGGACTTACGGCCAAGAAATGATGGACACAAGAGCGATACCAACTAAGATGGCGCTCTTTACTCTGAAAGACATGAGATATGCAGTTACAACTCCGCCACAGAAGATTCCAATCCACATCTAATTGAAGCAAGAGCTCTTGTTAGCCGTGATACCTAGGGTAGCCAAAAGATTTTCCCTAAGATACTCACTGTCGGGTTTGTCATCTTATGGCTTGTGCAGAATCCGTTCTCGTCGCGATATTGTGGTGGACATCCGGCAATATCTAGTGGAGTAGCAGTTGAGCCGGTAATGGCACCAATGCCAGCGGAATATGTCAAGCCAATCTCCGCCAAGAATAAGCCAATACCACAGCCGCTAGCAATCTTAATCGAAGTGGGGAGCATCTTTACTAGCCACTGCCTCATACCGATCAAGGAAAGGAAGATGAAGATGAAACCTTCGATGAAGACGGCAGTGAGAGCAAGGCGATACGAAACGGAGCCTGTTCCATGGAACCCAACAACCTGATATGCGAAATAGGCATTGAGACCCATACCAGGACTTCCCTTCTATCAGCGACGCAAGATTAGAATATATTGCACTGAACTTACGCAAGACACACAGGCATATTAGTGAGAAATCCAAAAAGGAAAGAGCTAAAGCCTGCGATCGCCGCTGTGGCTGTAACCAGATCACGATTCAAATCTGTAGAAACTAAGCATGTTACCTGTGTGGTAGCAGACCCGAACATACCCAGGAGACATGCATTGTAGGCCGGATCTGTGGAGCACGTTGGATCTTTGGTGCTATTGCAGACACAAGTGCCTCCCGTATCGGTTAGGATGGAAGCCTTTAACTGTCAGCTCTAATTATTTGCAACGTAATTGCTATGGATGTACATTTACGGCGATGATGTACGCCATTGTAAAGAATGTGGTGATCCCCGCGCGAATCTCCGTCAAGAACTTGGTGTTCTTGATTTCTTTCTCCTACGCAAGTCGTTAGTATACTGGAAAATTTAGGTCATAGTAACGCCTTACATGACCTGAACCTTCTAGGCGGAAGGTCCGTCCGAAGGTGGAAGCTCCTATTTTCTCATTGATAGAGGTGCATGTCTGCCTGATTGCTTCCATGGCGAATATTGAATAAGTGATGCGACAAAACTATATCGATAAACAAGCGTGGGATCAAATGAATGTTCCAGCCAGTTGACATCGGAAGAATATGCTTTTAGAGTCGGAGGATTTATACAGTTTCTCAAGAGCCCAAGTAATTATGTGACACCAATGAAAAATATCCGGATTTGAACATTTGAAATCCACAATAATTGGCAGTTTCATGCGATGGAAGGAACACCTAGGAAAAACGCGGAACCAGAAATGAAGGCCAAGGAACATGCAGACTACTGCATGATTTAAAAAGCAACAGTAAGCCATTCGAAGTCCTTCGGTAGTAGTTGTGGCTGAAGCCGCAGCTGAAGGCTGTCGCGTGGTAGCTGAAACCGCAACTAATCACGCTGTCATTTCGAAAAACTGGGAACGCCATCGCCATCTCTTTCCCTGATGTTCTTTCCAGGAAATCAGCCATATGCATCTGGAGGGACCGGTCTCGCTGTGTCTCGCGGGCTTATTACTGTGGCTTTTGGCGTCGTGGAACGTCAGGAACCGCGTGGGGCGAAAGATCTAGACTAACACCGGCTCCGACAGGGCGAACCGAGCTGGACATCCCCGCAAATCCCTGCCACATGTTTGTGAACGTTTCACTGCGCGCGTGGCTTGAACTATAAAGCAGGGGCCTCCATGCAGTTCGCTTGCCTTCCATATCTGTCGGGGTCGTACGACTCCACCGTGGTGACATGCCCTGCTTGCCGTCTAAGCCACTCAGCAACTGAATTGGTTTGACAACTCAGTACAACCTTTTCGCTGTCTCAAATTAGGCTCAATACACTCGTTTACGGGTCCACTTGACGCATTCATGCCTAAGATAAGGTCTCTCTACATCCGAACAGAAATCCGAAGAAAAACCCACACCTGGACAGGAGCATGGCCAGGCTAAACCCGCGCGATTAGATAAGATATGAAAGAGCTCCTATCGAAAAGCGGAGAGTATGTAATAAAAGCCACGAGGGGCGTGCAGCATATTGATTTCCGCCCAGAGGTCGCATGAGCCGGCCGCCGGCCCAGGGTGCAGCTCATGACCACAGTGCTGTCAATCCCCCCTTTCGTCTCCCTGTGGCCGGGACCTGGAAATACCAGCAGCAGTTCCCTGCTCGGAGCATGATATCCCAATCGTGCCATCTTCAAGGCTCTCGCCAGCGGATTGCTCCTTTGCATAATCATCGAAGATGTTCACTGCAGATCTGTCTTGGACAGATCCAACCGACGAGAAGGTGGGACAGCGTAAGGAGAGGAAGTCGAAAGAGAACTCATTCCCTCCCAAAACACCGTCCATCAAAAGTTCGAAGTCGAGCACGCAAGAAAGTGTCTGGCGACCCTCATTCAAGATAACAAGGTCAACGTCAACCAAAACTGTGAAAACCGAGAAGGCAAATAAATCCCACGAAACACACCAGAACAAAAAGCTCCCAAAATTACCTCCTCAGCCGCTTGATTTTTCATTAAAAGACCCCACTCTTCAACCAGCTTGGACCTTTTCGTCGACACTTTCACCAAGCCTGCCATCTGGAACATCTATTGGCCTTCCCGGTTCTACTATCGCTGGCCCAGAGTATGAACCATCATCTCCAAATTCTCGAAAATCCATTTCGAGTTGGTCGTGCTATTCAAGTGAGTTTGGAATCAGTGCAGAACGACCATAGGCAACTGACTATCCATATGTAGCAGACGGCCAATTTGATCGAAAATCTAGCGAAGAAATCATCGACGAAGTGCACGAAATTCAGAGGCTGAGTCCTAAATCATTCATCTCACGGACCACACGTCGTAGTGCAGAGGTCTGCATACCTGAGAAGGTCCCTGTGGTCCCATCCTTGTCGAAGGAGAACGTAAAGTACGACAAGTAAGTACCTCTCTAAACCCGAATATTGATGCCCCTGACAAGGTTTTAGACGTTCTTACTCAGTGAACATCCAAGGGTGCCTGGATCTCGACCAATTAAAGTTCAATGACGAAGCCAGAGAAGTAATGCCAGCTCGGGTTGACGAATGGCCATCCTATGCTTCTAACATTTCCCCCACTCTGCTGTCCTGGAAAGCACCGCCAGAGTGGGACGTGATCCTGTCAACTGAACCCGTTTCTCAGAAGCGCCTCTCATCAATTGGAGGAGACTCCTCTAGTTCAGACCCAAGCTTCGCAGGACTTACTCACTTTCAACGATTTATCCGGCGCATGGAGAGCGCTGGCCCAAAAATAATTCTAGAACGGTTGAAAGAAGAGTGGAACGATCCAGTCGACGAAGAAGCAGATGAAGAATTGCAGTTGGAAAAACAGCTGTGGGTTCTGACTGCACTGCACCTGCAAACCCTAGATACGTCTTCGCAACCGTCGCAAGCCGCTTTTGGACAGCTGATTCGTCTGCCCACACTAAGTAATCATCGGAAATTCTTGGAGCTCTACGGCAATCTCGGTAGGGTGTTGTTCCTGCATTTTACGACTTGATAATGCTAATAAAAGTCTCAGCTGAGGTGTACCAAATCTCCGCTATGCAACCAAAAGAAAAGATATATTACCTCTCCACTAAGCCGCAAGGACCTACGCTGGTGCCCGCGAATGTCTCCTACCTCAGCGTGCCGCAAGCCGGTCTATTGCCTTTTCCTTACGCAGCATCGTCCTTCAATCACATCAGGGCATCCTCACTTCCCTCGGTCGTCCCTTCCGCCAAACTTCCTCAGATCCTTAGAGAATGCCACAGGCTGCTAACGCCCGGCGGTGTTCTGGAAATCCGCCTCATGGACTCATCTCCAGACAGAAAGACTTCGGGGCCGAAACTACGTGCTTGGCTAGAGGACCGTCTTTCTTTGAATCTTGAGAAATTTTTCCGTTGCTCTAGGCCTTGCCTGCTTGTTCCATCGTGGGTCAAGGATGCTGGATTCAATCTGCTAAATAGTTCGTCCACAATGATGCACACTCTGCGACTTCCTACTGCATTTGATCCACAAAGTGGCACTGTCCATGATGAGTTATCGACTCTTGTAGGGAGAGCTCTATGGAAGGACATTTGGGGGGATTTTGTGGAAGAGAGACCAGGAGAGCCAAGATGGTGGTGGGAGGACGAAGAGGTAAAAAATGAATGCCTAGAGCGTAATACTGTGTTTGAATGTGCTACACTTTTCGCATTTAAGGAGAAGTAATTGACCTGCTTCATTCTGCCTACCTTGTCGAATACATTTTACGTTTACTTCCTTGAATCGGATGGAGTACTGGAGACTGGGTAGCGAGGAGTAAAATTCTAATCGGATGAGTTGCTGCATAATGGAGGACGCCAAATATGGTTGTACATGTCAGAGCAAGAGATTCTCATGAAGTACTTAATAATGAATAAAATTAAATACCCTCAATGACTGGGGAGTTGATTAACTACTTAGCATTCCGAGATTTTGCACCGCGTTGGAGGCTCTCGGAGGGTTGCTGTGGGTGTGTATACAAGACCTACTGAAGTATTAACTGCTAGATCGAGGCCCATTCTTCCAGTTTTTTGCTGTGCAGGTATTGTGCTCACTCATGATAGTATTTTCGAACGGAGTAGTTTTGGGGTAGCGTAGAAAATGGGACAACTAGTAATATAACTAGCACAACTATGTGTTAAACGGAGCAGTCAAGAAGGAGAACTCTGTCGAATTAATGTAGGCTGTTAAGCCTTAATATATATAGTCAAGTCAAATGGCCAAGACACCCCTAGTCTATACCCACAGAGGAAACAGGACGACGATCGCAATTAGCGCGTCTTTCGACACTATGTCTAGGTTTAGGGTAATGTCACTCCAACAATCAGCACGGTTTTTCTGAAATAATTATCAAAATCTATTATCAATTAGCTATCATTGAAAAGCTAGGGGTTATCCTTAATGCGCAGTCTGATGAGGCTAAAGTGTGAATAGTGAAGTACAATTGAGATCGAGAGGTGGGATTTCACAAGCTCGCCAAGCCTTCTCCAAACCTCCGGCCTCACTTCGCACACAAACCTCTAGCATCCACCGACCCACCTCACCCCCCAACCGTCTCCAAAATGGCATTACTCTCTACCTCCCTCAACTCGCTCGGCCTAATCCTGCTGACCCACGCGTATGCACTCCCTCCCATGCCTTGCTCCCCGCACCTTTTCTTCCATCTTCGTTGTCAACCTTCCACTGACTATACTACCTTCCAGCGTCTACTCCGCACACGAGCACTCCTCCCTGCACAGCACACACGCTAGCCTCTCCACCGCTAGTGCGTCTCCCACCGCGCAGCTCCCCCTCGACATCATCCTCGAGCTGCTCGTGTCCGTGCTGATCGTCTGCATCGGCGTCGTACTCGCCGCGCCGGCTCTAAAACCCATCCAATGGAGCGTGTGGGCGGGTAAGGTGGAGAAGGATGAGCGGAGAGAACCTGGAGATGGGAATGGGAATCCGTTTCGTGGGCTTGAGGAGCGAAGGGGATTTTTGGATGTTAGGGTGAGTTTTTCAAGGAGTGGGAAGTTGCGATGGGATGAAAATCACGTCTAAGGGACTTGGGTGAATTTAGGCTAACATGGGTCTGCGTAGGGTCTGCGGAAGGAATTTGCGGATTGGGTTAGGCAGGGTGCGAAGGGTTGATTGATTGAGGGAGGGTTGGGATGGTGAGTTGAGCCGCCTATCATTTTGGAGTTGATTATGAACGCAGGGAATTGACGTATGTTGACTAGGCTAGGCAAGCGAGTATTTAATTTGTACTTGGTATCTGCTATTTTTTATGCTAAAGTACATGTGCTAATCCTATGATTTGTGGACTATGCCATCTTATTCTCAGAGAGCAGTATTGAATACCAATCTGTCAGCTCCCTAAAATACTCTCATCTTAGCCCACCCGACCACGGCTCTTCAGGCGCGGTCCAATTTTAGGACCATGCTATCAATTTATGTAAATTCCGCGCAACGAGCACAGTTGTTCCTCCATATTCACGCCTTGGCTACCATCTGGTCAACGTCCCCCCTCTGACACAGCCTCTTCCGACATCCCCAGCATGTCGCTTGAGCTTCGGCGTCGACATCAATATCCCGTAGTCTCTGGTCTTTGAGCTCCAACCCGGTGATGGTGCCAACGTTAATCCCACTGACCCACCAGGCAGCCGCACAGACGATTTCTACCACAATCTCTATCTCTTTCTCGTCTCGTGGTGCGTAGATTATGACGAATTCCCTCGGTACGAATCGCCGGAACCAACCACCCTTCGCCAATGGATGTCGTTCGCCCCAGCCTCTCTCGAGCACCAACTTCGCGTCTGCCGGGTGTAGTGTCATATGCAAGCTGCCATCGCTAGGGTGTGCATGGCAGACCTCGCCTCTGCATGTGCGAGTGATTGGTGTAAGAGCGAACAGTCCAGCGCTGTGCTTTTCGAAACATGAGGTTTTCTCTGTAAGTTGGTTTTTAGGCTGCTGTGCCAATTCTCTCAGTGCCTCGGAGAGAGCGTCGAAGATCATTGGAGAAGACGTTTGGTCCTGCTGGCGTTGAGGTGCGATACCTGTGACTCGAGGTCTGACTCCAACGCGTTCGGGAAGCGTGGTCAGGTAACCGGATTGAGGACGGAAGTGAGATGGAATTGATGCTGGCTTGTAGACATTGCCAAGAGCGAACATGCCGAGGACTTTGATTTTAAGGTAGCCTAGAGGTGTTGAGGGAGTGCCGCCTGGCCCGAGTGATTTGAAGGCATTGTAGTCGCGATAGATGAGATAGAGTACTGAAATTGGAATTACGAGGAGGAGGAGACGAAGAAATAGTATGACGGCAGGGTGTTCAGAACACACTGTGAAGGCTGTGAGGTGTGAGAGTAGGGAGGCCATGATTGGCTCGTGTGGTGCTTCCATCTGAGAAATGGAACAACAAGTCTAACAACTCGTCAATGGGCTGTATTAACGCATAAGTATGTCAGAGTGAGTGTTGTAACCCCGGAGCAGTAATTAGAGAGGGCCACGAACCTAGTTAAATAGAATCGAGAAGAGTAATGAGGAAGTCAGTGAAGCCCACGGCGCAGGAGCAGAGTCAACTAGGCTCATTATTGTGTGCGTGCCCAGGAATTTAAGGTAATCAGGTGCTAGGGATGGCGGTTTTTGCAGCGGTGGTTCAATTGAATTAATTAGATCAATTGACGTTTCTAGGCGGCGAGGGCGCTTCGAGCTGGTGAAATCATTTGGCAAGCGAAGGCCATTGTCTTGTGACGTTACTGCTCTGTCGTCCACCGTGACATTCAAACTTCGTCAGGCTGCGTGAGACGCCCTCATCCTATCGGCGAAGATCCCGTGCCGATCCCCACACGCTAACCTGGAATCTAGGCTGGCTTTGTCATTCAATTCGTCTATTCAGCCATGCTGATTGGGCCCTCAAAGAACCCCCATTTTTCAGATGGGATGCAGCACGAGAGTCACGGTCTCTTTGGCCTCATTGAGAAGAGTGCTTAAGATAATGTGCGAATCAATCAGCATAGAGTGACATTCTTCGGCCCCGAAGTCCCCAGGCCCTGTTAGGCTCTTAATAGCTGGCAATGCGCTATCTACAGCTTCACGCTCTTCACCAAGCCCTTTTTGATGCCCGTTAGCTCGCCCTTGTACCCGCCTTTGCCCTCTCCACCTGAATAGACCTGTCTAACACTCTTCAGCTTTTTCTTCTTTTCCTCATACTTCTGTCTCTTCTTAACCCTCGGATTTCGCACTTCCTTCTTCCTCCTCGGTGTCAAGCCCTTGTTCTTCTGGATAGCGTAGGTAATCGCGCGCTTGCCGTCTGCACCAATTTGCTCCGATTCGACCACCCGGCCGCCTTCCCGGGCTGCTTGTGCGTAAGCTTCTGCAAGTTCCTGCCTGTCTGATTTCCGCTTGTTGGTCCTTGCAGCAACCAAGTCATAATAATCCTCGTCGCTCCCTTCATCGCCACGTATTTGTCTTGCCTGCCTTCGGTCTTCCTCGTCGCTTTCACCGCCAAGTTCATCACCGGGCCCCTGCTTCTTATTACCTCTCTTCTCAGCCTCAGCTTGAAGTCTGGCCTGCCGGTCTCGTAAACGCTCCCGATGAGGAATGTCCGCATCACCACCTGCGTCTCGCCCAGCCGCACCACGTTTGATGGCCTTTTGGGTAATCTGAGAAGTGTAGAACCTCAGACTCTTCTTCTTTCTTGCTTTCTCTGCTAATTCATGAGCTGTGAGCTCAGTTTCATCGCCGAAATCGGAGTCGTCTGCATTTGTGGTGTCGGCAGCAGCGTTGATCCGTTTAGGCTTGGCAACCTTCCGACGTGCAGCTTTATCGGTTAGAGAAGCAAGCGTAGCAAGCTCTTCTTCCGTCTTCCGCATCTTTTCAGCACGCCGTGCTTCGGCTTCAGCCTGTGCTGCATCGGCAGCGCGCTGCGCCTTGGTTTTTTTCGGCTTGCGTAACCGTTTCTCGCCATTTGATTCCTCAACGGTTTTCGTTATCGGAACTATCTCGTCTGCTGCATCAGATTCTTCCTCGATAGCAGTAAGCTCGCCACCATTGGCCGGATCAACAATGGGGTCTGCGATACGGAGATCCTTGACTCTTGACCAAAGTTGCCGGCATTTGACCAGACCTTCCATGACTGGATGATCTCGCAACTCAACAGGGGATTTTGCCAGGACAGCGGATCCATCTTCGTTGGAGGTAGAAGTGAGAAGGGCGAAATACATAGCCATAGCCGCTAGATAAGCTGCAAGTGCCTGATATTTGACAACTGCTATCGGAGACGATATATGCATTGGAGAATCCTTAGAATGGCCATTACGTCCTGTTCGTAATCGTAGCATATTTTCCGCTGCAGTAGCAGCAAGTGAAAGCTCATCGTGAAGAGATTGTAGATGCAGAAACTCCTTGGCCAAGTGATCGAATTCGGGGTACCTTGTCTTCAGTAACTTCAGACGTTCGTCCGCACCCATTTGATCCGTGATTTGAAGTTGTGGTAAAACCTCAGTAACCACATCACCGGCCTCGTCTGCACCCTTGACCTCTTCCTCCGCCTCTTGTCCCAGCCATTCGTTCTCGTCCAAGCCGAAATCAGCTTCAGTCATGCCCTGTAGATGTTTTTGCTGGATTCTCCGAGCCTCAGTTTCCTCATCCAGCGCATCCTGCTCGGTCTCGATTGCATCCGCATTATAGTAGTCCTTCTTTGACGGACCCCAGCCACCAATCTCCTCATCTTCTTCGCCTGTTTGCGCATTCTTCTTAGCCTCTAAATCATCAGACATGTCATCGCCAAAGTCATCGTCATTTTCGACATCTGGCTCCTCGTCTTCAGGACTGCTATACGCTAGGACTTCCTCGTCTGATGGTTGAAGGGATTCATCTGCAAGAAGTTAGTGAATGATACAGCCAAAATTTTCAGCGGAGGGTCTCACCTTGCTCCCTCCATTTCCTCCTCCGCTTTGCCTCTGGCCCCTCATCTAGCAAAATCTTGTCCTGGTTGATATGGAATTCGTCCTCTGAATCCGCAACATCCTCATAAGTGCTAATATTAAGCTTCGAGTTTTTCTCCTGATCCTTGCTCTTTGACAGCCCATAAGGCTGACCGCCCGCCTTTCTCTTCGCCATGACCACAGCAAATTTCTAATCGAGGTCGTCAAGGTGCTTGGGAAATTTTCGGCTCAAGCTATTCGCGGCGGCTCGGCGCATCTGCTCCGGCGGTGAGCCGTTTCGGCCGTTAACGCTGACAGCTTGGCATGGAGCTTTTACAGACAACATTTCTGGCAGACGAGCCTGGGGTTTACTTGTAGTGCGCGTGAGACCTCTCCTTTACTCCATGGCTTTGGGTTTGTTCTGGGCTTCAATTGTCTTGCTTGTGTTTCTTGCAGTGCTCTCTCTTGACATCATGGGTTTCTTCTCGAGAAAGAACCATTTCCTTGTGGATGGAAGGGTAGGTGGAATAATTTACGACACCAGTCTCGCTGAGCTTTGCTAACTTGTTGCCGCAGACGGTTCTCCTCACAGGAGGCTCAACGGGCATGGGAAGAGGTCTGGGCAAGCTTCTCGCCCAGAGGGGCGCCAATGTCATAATCGTAGCACGCAACGTAAAGAAACTCCAAGCTGCGCTCGAATATATCTCCGTAAACCCCCCTTTCACTTGCAACCTCACTCCACTCTCCGCAATCCACTAACACCCACCAGGCCGCAGCCGCGGAACCGCAAAACCAACGCTTCCACTACATCAGCGCGGACCTAACCTCCGCCGCCGAAAACGCCCGCATCCTCGCCGAAGCCACCACCTGGAATAATGGCCAGACGCCCGAGATCGTCTGGGCGAATGCCGGTGCCGCCATCCCCTCTCTTTTCCTCGACGCTTCGATCGAGACTATGCGCCAGCAGATGGACGTCAACTTCTGGGCAGCGACCTACCTCGCGCACGCAACGCTGAAAGCATGGCTATATCCCTCCACCAGCACAGCGTCTACCTCGAAGCCAACCACCCCGTCCTCCGCCACCACCCCGCCCGCAAAGAAGGCCTCCGAGCCGCCCCGCCACTTCGTCCTGACCTCCTCCAGCATCGCCTTCTGTAACATCGCCGGCTATGGCACGTACGGCGCGTCCAAAGCGGCGCTGCGCTCGCTCGCCGACTCGCTACGCTCCGAGCTGAACCTGTACAACGGCGCGCGCCGCTCCACCACCTCGAAAACCGGCGTCCCGCCCGCGCCCTATGACGTGCAGATCCACGCCATCTACCCCGGCACGATCCTGTCGCCGGGCCACGATGTCGAGGAAGAGACCAAGCACGACGTCACGCGCATTCTAGAGGAGTCGGACCCGCGGCAGAGCGAGGACGAGGTTGCGATCGCGGCGATTAAGGGGTTGGAGAGGGGAAACTATATGGTTGCGACGAATTGGCTGGGCCAGTTGATGCGGGTTAGCGCGATGCAGGGGAGTCCGAGGGATAACATCGTGTGGGATACTATGGTTGGGTGGGTGGCGAGTCTTGCGTGGTTGTTTATTGGGCCGGATATGGAGGGCAAGGTGTGGGGGTGGGGGAATAAGAATGGGATGCCAAGGGCAAGTGGGTGAGGTGTATAGTTGGAGGTGAGACGTGTGAAAGGGGATGGGTTGTGGAAGTTCGGTCTTTATGGTACTAATATTCTAATTAAGGATACCTAAAATAGCTTATTGGTCTGAACTTCTAGAGACATACGAATCGTTGTTCTTCTCTTAAGGCGTACCTATTTAGACTTTACTGGAATGGATATGACAGGGCGACACTAGACACGGCATAGAACAGTGAAAGAGCACGATTAGCAAAGCGAAGGTAATGAGACTGGCAGAGCAATGATCAATATATTTTCGGAACACTAAGTTGGAAACAGCAAAGAAGAAATAAAAGAGAGCATCCAATCATCAACAAGTCTATACTCACAATTGAGGCGTTGCTGTGGTATCGAGAAGCCATACGCCGTTGTATGGCTACATGCTTTCCACGTCAAAACCAAAAAGCGAAAAGCCAGAACACAACTAGGAAATATATAGTTAACATCACCGGCAAGTAAGAAGCATGTTTTTGTTATATTGTATCAATTGTTTTTTCGATTTGGCCATCGCTCTAAGGCGCGGCATCGAGTCCTACATAAAGCACTCGTAACATCAAAGCTATCCATCAAATATCGTATCCCACCTAGCATAGCCATAGATTAACAATTATAACGACCAGCGCGATATCCAGATCCAGATTCCTATCCTTGTTCCTGAGCTCCGAACCCGCAAGCAATGCAACGCTCAAGCCACATAGAATTCCTAGATTTCCCTGCCTGGTCGTTTTCCCAGACCGTTGTTTCCCCGTGCAAGATTGATGGTAAGTATGGACAATCAGAGAAGTAAAATGCGAATATTTAACACCTTTTCTTTTTTCTTTCTGTTTAAACTTGGAAGACACGCATCTACAAGAACGCAGCGACGAACGCGCCAACGCCCACGAACACACCGCCAGCGACCTGTAGAGCTGATGCAGCACCAGTATGGGTTGCGCTTGCAGAGGCAGCGGTGCCGGTCGCACCAGATGCGCCGGAGGCAGCTGCTCCGCCGCCTGTTGTGCCTGCGCTGCCTTTGGCGGGGGTAGAGGATGCGGGGGTGATGATGGAGGTGGTGGCGTTACCAACGGAGACGACTATCGTGGAAGTCTGGTTCATGCTGTTGCCGACAAGAATGGTGTTGAAGCCAGAGGCAAGAGCGGGGAGGGTTGCTGGGAGCGGCTGCGTGGTCACGACAGCGGGCTGGGTTGTAACGACGCCAGGCTGACTGGTGACAACGGCGGGTTGGCCAGTGATGACGCCGAGGGAGTTTGTCTGCGTGAGATAGGACGTGAAAGGGTTGTCATATGAGACAGTTGAGGTTGCAGACTAGGTGATTATTAGGTGATTATTGGACGTAATTGTTGAGGTAGGCAACTTACGGGAGTAGCAGAGGAATCAGACTGAGCAAGAGCCGCAATGGCGAAGATGGGGGCAGAAATGAAGATTGAGGCGCGCATGGCGATGGTGTTGAGGATTGTTATTGGGTGAGTGGTATGTTTACTTATAGTGACAATAGTTCACAAAGTTCAATTGAGTGATAGTAGAGTAAGAGCACCAGGTGGCTTTCTTATGTGATGATGAGTAGCAAATTCGGAGTGAGATGATGGGTGTAGAGGCACAAGGTGTGCCTTTAAAAGCTTCTGGGGATGATCAGAGCTCAAGTTTCCCGTCCTGCCTCCTTTCATTTGTGGCCCGTGCAACCCGCGCCACCTTTCTCACCGAGCAACCACCCCTGCCGCTGACGCCTTCGCAACCAACCACAACCCGCCCCTGGCCATGTCCACTGGCCACGAGTCTTGTGGAGTCGCAACGCAGCCCTGTGCCGCGAAAGACTGGGTTTTGCAGTAATCCCATGCATCCTAGCAATGCGCTCTTGGAGGTCCTTCCGCCTCGCAGAAGGATGCGTTTTCAATGTGCGAGAAATCGCACGGCTGGATTGATGAGAGGCAGGCTGTCCCGCCTCCAGCCAAAAAAAAAAATTAAGCGTCCCCCGCCTCGCGTTGTTTCATATTTTCCAACCATCCAACATGCGGCATGAAAACAAGCCACCGTTACTGCGGGAACGCTCGAGCTCCAGTCTCCCAGAGAACCGTTTCTCCAGTCTCCCTGGAGACAGGCAGAGCACTTCACAAACCCACCCCTTTTCACATGGCATGATCTCCAGAACATTTAGCAGCTATGCCACACTCTATCGAGATGCGCACAAGGCTCCGTTGCAATAAAGCGAATTGCGTGGTGTTCAGCTAAGAATAGCATAGCTCACTCTCCGCCTCAGTAGTTTCGGGCGCTGAAATCCTGCGTGGGCCGCATATAGCTTAGCGCCGGCGGTCATCGACGGCTTTTACTCAAGAGAAACCTTTGCAATATTGTCTAGATGAATATCCAGAAGTGTTTTCTGGATACTTCTAGTAAGATTTGCCACTTGTCTCAATATTTCTCTCATCCTCAACGTCTCCTTATCCACTATCCTGGTTATCGAGTTCGTCACAGCTCTACTATTTTCTTCTGCAACGAACGGAGGGATCTCCAATTCTGTGCATCACACCATCGGGTAGATCCTCCGAGAACTTCTCATGCCGTGGAAGCCTCCTGCGCGTCCAGCGTTGGCATAAGGTTATTCCGCCACTCAGATCCTCTCGCTGTACCATCTCTGGCTTGAAAGCCGAGCCTTTGTGAGACTGTTTTATGCGAAATTACTTATTCAGCTGTGTTGAGGCCCCTACTAGTCCACGAGGTGGGATCGCCTTGATCAACACTCTACATAATTAGCAACTAGCCTGATACCGACGCGTCATGGCGTTACGTTGAAAGTCATGATACTTTTGGGGCAAACTTCGGGAAATTGTGCGGGTCTCGCTCATGACAAGGCTCATTTAAGTCTGTGAAGGACCTTGGAAATACCTTAAGAGCGCCGCCAACCCGTTTCCCCCCTGTCCACTGCATGAACCACCCATATGCTTGGTCATACCTGATCACACCTTCAACGATTTCGAAAATATTAGAATTCCAACACATTTTCCAACCTGCTATTAAAGCTAGCCAGTTCCCAGGTTCTCGTCATATTGATCTTTAACACAATACAGTTCATGTTTCAGGACTGAAAAGTTGAGCCTAACAAGTTACATCGTTCAGCTGCATATGATTGAAATAGCATAAAGTTAAACCTTGTCCTTAATGACCGTATAGGGCTAACAATGCTAATCAGAAGTTCCATACAGATTTTGGGCCACGTAGGGAAATTGTAGCACACGCAATTAGCACGTCGAGGTCACTAAAGCATCAACATCACTCCAAATGCGCAATCATCTGTAGATACTCTGTTCTCGAATGTCATAACAAAAGGGTAATGTCATATCAAAAGGATGGTATCTGAACCCTTTAGTTTTACTCAATTTCTTTTCGTGAACTAAGGCATGGCCGAAATATAGAGAAATTTATTCCACTAGTGGATAATTCATATAAATTCTTTTCCCGAATTCGTCCATCCCATTGTCCCCCATATGCGTGTCAGACATTAATCCCATACATACAATGTCTCGAAGAAACATAACCCCAACCATGCAGCATGCCTCAAGTTTTAAAAAGACCCCAAAGCCTCGAATTTAGAATCAGAACAGTGCAACGAAAAGACCCACGGCGGCAAGCAGCCACGACCTCGACTGCGTACTCGCCGCCGCCTGCGGGTTTGTAAACGGACTACCATTACTGTTATTCGTCTGCGACGCCTTTTTGGAGCTAGAGGTGGAGCTTTGAGCCCCGCCGGCTTGCTGGGCCGCTGATGTTACTGCGGCAGCTGAGGAGGTGGCGGAGGCGCCGCTCGAAGGGACGGGAGACACGAGGATGGTGCTCTTGGAGACTGTGGTACTGGCGGTAACGCCTTTATCAGTCAGTGTGGATGTCTTTCCATATATAACCGCCGACGGCTCGACGATAACCGGGACGATGATATAGATGGTCGTGCCGGCGCTGTTCGTCGTCGTCTGCGTTATGATTGTAGTGTACGTCCCAGTGATGTAATCCTTGGTCTGAGCAGCTTGAGAGTGGTGTGACTTGGACTCATGCGTGGCGCCCGACTTCGAGCTCGGCTGAGAAGTTTCAGTCGCTGCACACTGGGCACTGCTGATGACCGAGTCGGGAATGCGCTGGCCAACGGCATTGCAGGTGAGCTCGAGAGGCCCCAGGAAAAGGTCGACATCCAAATCGCTGTCGCAGCTAGAGCGCGCGCAGGAGACGGTATCGGTGAGGAATGTGCCTTTGCTAGCTTTGCAGATACCTGGGGAGCCGGAGCATTAGGATAGTTCTTGGCTTTCTGACAACGCGTGTATTTTCTTTTTCTTTTTCTGGGAGCGGGGGTGAAAATCAAGCTCACATGGAATATCCCATCCTCCACAATCTAGATTGCTATTGTCGATACACTGCTGCCAACATCGCGGGAAGCTGTCAATAAGGTCGCCGGCGACTGAAGAGAGAAGGGCAAACGCGGGAAATAGCGAGAGTAGAAGCATGACCAAAAACAACTATCCTCTCACCAGGGGGACTCTTAACCGTAACGAAGCAGGCTAGAGAAGTACAAAGAGCAGGAGAACGAGCAGGTTCCTGGCCTCCCGCACGCGACATCGGGAGTCAGCGTGTCTTGTAGTGTCAGTCCTGCAAAAGGTGGCTCATCTTGCTACGCCCTTAGGCTTGCTAGTGCAGCAGCCAACGAGGAGTGGAGGAGCGGCTGACTGTGTTTCGTTTTGGAGGCGATCGTCGCTGCAGACGATCCTTTCATAAGCTTGGCTCCAGCACCATCGCACGGCCTGCAAGCCTCCCCAGGAAAAGCTCCTTCACCCGCGTTTCAGATCAGGCCCGAAGCGCAATACGTTACCCGTTCTTGACGTCGCGGTTGCAATCTTTAATTTTCCTTTCCAGAGCCTTATTTCGATGGCTGACGTCCCGTGTCTACCGAGGCGCAGCATGATAGATTAGCTATTGGCTAGAAAATGGAGGTTGCAGGCCTCGCTCTCGGCATCGTGGGCGCGGTAGGCATATTGGGCCAGATTTACAATGGCTGCATCACGGGATATCGTGTCTTCTCGAGCGCGAAGAACCTCGGGAAGGACAGCGAGCGCATCGTGTGCAAGATTAAGATTGAGGAAATGCGATTTAGGGTCTGGGGACGCGAGTGGGGGATTGTGGAAGGGAAATTCGATGCTCATCTTTCTGCGACCGCGTGGGAAGGGTTAAGGGATTTGGCAAAGGATATACTGACGCAACTGCTGTCCACCATCCTGGATTGCCATAAGTTGCAAGGGAAGTACGGGCTCAAAGAGGAGGCTCCCGGAAGCGTGGATAAAGAGGCGTACACGGCGTGGAAAACGGCAGCGGAGCCAACGAGCCCATCGTTCAGCAGTAAACTCAAGAAGGAGATGAGCATGGCAGGGCTGAGGGCGAAATGGGTCATTGCGGATAAAGACAAATTCGATGCTTTTCTGCAAGAGCTTGGATATTATAACGACAGACTGGAGAAACTGTTCCCGCCTTCTCGGGTCGCCACTCTCCAGCGGACGTGGACCAACGAATTATTGTCTACCGCCCAACGCGACATTGAGCATCTGGAATTGCTGGAGTCGGCCGCTAGTGGGAAGTACCCGGGACTCAACGCGCTTGCTCATTTGAAGCAGCTGCGGATAAATCTGGATGCAAAGGAGCCCTCGAAGAAGATCCTCTCATCTTCGGAACTCAAAATCCCAATATGGAGGTTGACTGGCTATTCAAACGAAAAGGTTGATTCGCGACGTGTTCGAGCGGTCTATCAGCGGCCACTGAATGCCCCTAAGGGAACGGCTGCCTCAGAAGATGTGCCGATACTTGTTGACTGGATAGAATGGGACTCGGAAATGACCCTAGATGCAAGACTTCATCTCTATCAGAGAGTTGATAATATTGCGCGGATGCTTCACTCATGCTCTTCACGACATCCAGACCTTCACACACTAGATTGCCTTGGTTACAGCGAAGACACTGCAAACAATCGATATGGTATCATTCATATCAGACCACCATACGGCGGAGAGACAGCGTCGGCCTCAATACCTCCTTATGAGACCCTCTCAGCCGTCATTGAAAATGGCGGAAAGAGAACCCCAGATCTGGACGTCCGCTTCAAACTCACCCACACGCTCTCTGTCGCTCTTTGGTCCTTCCACTCACTAGACTGGCTACACAAATCCTTCAGCAGCTCCAACATTCTCTTTTTCGAGAACCAGGCTATGAAATCCTCCGAGCAGCACGACCTCACCTCTCCCTACGTTGTTGGCTTCGACAGCTCTCGGCCCGATGGCCTCTCAGAAATGACGGCTGACCCCAAATTCAGCGACGGCCAGGACCTATACAGGCACCCCGACTCACTTGGGATGTGGCGGCAGAGCTATCGCAAATCTTTCGATATATACTCTCTAGGTCTCATCCTTCTTGAAATTGGGCTCTGGAAAAGTATCCGCGTTGTCTATAAGCCAAGGTACAGCCACGCTATCTTTAAAGAGAAGATAATTCAAGGACTAGTACCCGCATTGGGGTCCAAGACTGGGTCAATCTTTAGAACTGTAGTGGAGCGGTGTCTGACGTACGATGAGGGGCAGGAGAAAGAGCAGTTGTCACCGCATGAGATGATGGAGTGGGTCGTTGTTACGCTGGAAGGTCTCAAGGTCTGATGCAGGTCGAGAAGAGTATCAGGTTACGTTAAAAGCATAAAGCATATCACAATCAGCGGTAGTAGGAAACTTTCACGAAATCTTCACCGGTGAACATTTGCGCATATCAACGACTTTCAGAGCTATTGGTCTTCGAGGCCTGGAACTATGCGAAAATACCAAAAAGGCAGAGTCAATCTGAACGTATATTCTCTACTACGTTGCTTGCTCTGATCATCTGGGAATCAGTTGGTTGTGAGGAGAGTTCACTAAAGACAAGGTGCATCAACTACGAATTAGGCAAACGGGGCAACGTTTCCATCTAATATAGATGGGATGTCATATCGGACGCTGTCCCATCACCCGCCAGGGTGCTACGTTATCGATAAGGGCGTGAACCATATAACACTAAGGGACTGTGCTCAATCCGTGCCTCCTGGTTGGCCGAGTTCTTATCGATAATGTAGGGCGGTGATTGACGTGGTGGGGTAATGGCGAGAACGTGATGAAAATAAAGCGCTAATCCATCATCGTGATGATGTAGCTTATCACCTAAAAGGATGGATCTGCACAGTTGAGTCTGCTACGCACGTATCAGGATATGTGATACGGCCATACTTCGGATATCTTGGTCATCGCACACAGAAAACAAGATGGTCATTGGCTCTCAGTCAAGGGTCTCTTGCTGTCGAGCTGCTAGCAGATCATATGTTTTGGCGCCACGTGAAGCCACTGCGGCTATTTCTACTAATGAGCGCAAACAGAGGCTGTGTGTAGTTATAGAAAAATTATTATGCTCCGAGATGTTGAAGAAGTAAGCTCTGGGGAAGTCGAGCACCTTGGATAAATAGGGTTATCACATGTTTTTTCCACCGCCGCGCACGGCCCGTTGGTGGGGCACATCACTTCGTTCAAACTAGGCAGCGGTGATCATAGCTCCGATTCAGAAGCAAGATTCAAGACAGAACCTGGGCATATTGCTAGAATCGGCTTTCCTCCAAAGCTTCTTAGCTCTCCTCGTCCAACGGCTTCACCGAGGCATTTTCGAACACGCGAAACGGACTCGGCGGATCGGGCGAACTGACACACCGCCCTTGCCATAGCGAAGGAGCTTACGGACCCGAAACATTACTGACTACCTCTTTAACTACTTGAGAATTCCTCTCATTAATACAAATTTGCCCTCTGTTGGGGTGTTTGAATTGACAAAAGTTATTAAGATGCCTGAGACCGTTCCTATCCCAAGTCCCCCAGGGCTCCCGCTCCTTGGAAACATTGCTGATATCGACTCGGAACTTCCTGTCAAGTCGTTTTCTCATCTAGCTGATATATATGGTTCGTTCTTCTACTTTGCTAAGGGGATTGCAGAAGTGCTAGATGATTTATTAGAAGCTATCCCGCTTTGGCGCTATCTAGTGTTTACCCATGGATAGGACTAACAGCAATCCTCAGGACCGATCTACCGGTTCTCTCTTGGAGGGAGTAGTAGGGTAGTCATTGGCTCACAAGCCTTGATGAACGAGGTGTCAGATGAAAGCAGATTCAGCAAGATCGTTTCTGCAGGTCTCGAGCAGGTCCGAAATGGAGTTCATGGTACAGCAGAGACCTAGATGAAGCCGAGAGGATATTCTAACTTGATTCAGATGGTCTCTTTACTGCATACGGAGCCCAAGAGAAGAACTGGGGTATGTGGGATCCTAATATCCACACATGCAATGAAAGCTTACTTAATCAAAAGGAATTGCTCACCGAATCCTCATTCCTGCGTTCGGCCCTCTTTCAATTAGAGGGATGTTCGATGAAATGCATGTATGCAGCTACTACTACGCTCTTTCCCAGTCGTTCAAGTCTCGGGAGACCACTCTCCTCCTCGTGACTGGGACTTGCGGCTAATGACAATAGGATATCGCAACTCAGCTAGTTATGAAATGGTATGAAACTTATATCCTTCTAAATTAGTTATACATTGAGCTATACTGACTCGATATCTAGGGCTAGACATGGTCCAGATTACGTGATTCCGGTTACCGACGAGTTCACTAGGCTGACATTAGATACTATCGCACTATGTGCAATGGACTATCGATTCAACTCATACTACTATGAAACCATGCATCCGTTCATCCAAGCGATGGCAGATTTCTTGAAAGAGTCTGGTGATCGAGCCAGACGTCCTGCCATTACTCAGATGTTCCACCGACAGGCTCAGCAAAAATATGACGAAGATATTGAGCTTCTTAGAAGGACAAGTGATGAAGTCATCAAAGCTAGACGCGAACATCCAACAGAGAGAAAGGATCTGTGAGAGCCCGCTAGTATGGATTCTTTCGCCTGGCTATTGCTAAGTTCAGCTAGTCTCAATGCAATGCTCAACGGGACGGATCCTAAAACAGGAGAGAAAATGAGTGATGATAGTGTGACAGACAACATGATCACTTTTCTGATTGCTGGGCATGAAACAACATCGGGACTTCTGTCCTTTGTGTTTTACTACCTGTTAAAAAATCCAGCTGCGTATCAGAAGGCTCAACAAGAGGTAGACAATGTTATTGGAAAGGGGCCTATCACTGTTGAACAGCTTTCCAAGATCCCATATATCAATGCGGTATGCTGAGTATTTACTCCGCCTCTATCGAGTGCTTACACGTATAGATTTTGAGAGAAACGCTTCGGCTCGCCCCTACGGCTCCTGCTATTGCTCTTCAAGCGCATGAGGATGCCATCATTGGCGGCAAATACGAGGTTTCGAAGGCAAGAATACTCAAGATAGACCTCTAGGTTAATGCTAGTCCCTAACAATTTAGCACAGAGCGAACCGATCATTGCCTTCCTTCCAAAAGTGCACCGGGATCCGGTGGTGTATGGCGAGGACGCCGAGGCATGGCGCCCTGAGAGGATGCTGGACGCTGAATTTGACCGACTCAACAAAGAATTTCCTAATTGTTGGAAACCATTCGGTAACGGAGCCCGTGCTTGCATTGGAAGGCCATTTGCCTGGCAGGAAGCTTTGCTAGTGGTTGCCATCCTTCTACAGAACTTCAACTTTACCGCTGAGGATCCTTCATACCAACTTACGTTGAAGCAGACGTTAACCATCAAACCCAAGGGTTTCTACATGCGAGCGCATCTGAGACACCAAGCTACACCAACATCTCTTGAGCGGGCTCTGGCATCAACATCAATTAGTGCCCAGCAAACAACGAAAAAACCTACAGGACAATTAGCACCGACCAAGAAGTCTGCCGCAAAGGGAAAGCCATTGGCAATCTATTATGGGTCCAACACTGGCACCTGTGAAGCCCTTGCCCAGAGGCTAGCGAGCGATGCTTCTAGCCATGGCTTCCATGCTGAGATAATGAATACGCTGGATTCTGCCAAAGAAAACATCCCCACTAGCAAGCCAATATTTATCGCTACCGCGTCCTACGAAGGCCAGCCCGCTGATAATGCCGCACATTTTGTCAATTGGCTTGAAGCCCTTAAAGGATCCGAGCTAGAGAATGTATCGTACTCAGTCTTCGGGTGCGGGCATCATGATTGGGCACACACCTTCCACAAAATCCCTAAGCTTGTGGATGAGCTCTTTGAGAAGCGAGGGGCTAAAAGAATTGCACCGCTTGGGGCAGCAGATGCAGCAGCTGGGGACATCTTCACCGACTTTGAGACTTGGGAGGACCAAGTTTTCTGGCCTGCGATGGTCAAGCAATACGGAGAATCAGATATGCCTGCTGAAGGAACTTTCGGATCAAGCCTTGAAGTTGATGTTTCATCTCCGCGTTCATCTACTTTACGCCAAGATGTACGAGAAGCACATGTTGTTAACACTAAAGTTCTATCCGCTCCTGGAGTCTCGGAGAAGAGACATATCGAAATTAGTCTGCCATCTGATATGGCATATTCGGCTGGTGATTACCTTGCACTCTTACCTCTTAACCCAAAGGAGAACGTTCATCGTGCTATGAAGTACTTTGGTCTCGCTTGGGATAGCATGTTGACGATCGCAGCAGCTGGGCCCACGACGTTACCAACTAATCTCCCAATTCCTGCTGCAGACGTCTTAGGGGCATATGTCGAACTTGCTCAGCCTGCAAGCAAGCGCAACATTCTATCTCTGGTAGAGGCCACCAAAGACGAAGCGATCAAATCCGAGCTCACGCGCCTTTCTGGCGCCGCGTTTGCTGAAGAAATCAGCGCGAGGCGCGTCTCCGTCTTAGACCTCTTGGAACGCTTTCCCTCAGTTTCTCTTCCACTCGGCCCGTTCCTGCAAATGCAGCCACCTATGCGAGTCCGCCAGTACTCGATTTCTTCATCTCCTCTCTGGAACCCATCCCACGTCACACTGACCTATTCCGTCCTCGACCAGCCTGCAATGAGTGGTCAAGGTCGCTTCGTCGGAGTAGCGTCAAGCTATCTATCTCAGCTCACCAAGGGAGACAAACTTCATGTCTCCGTACGCCTTTCACACCAGGCGTTCCACCTTCCCAAGGACTCGGAGAACGTGCCCGTCATCTGCATCGCTGCCGGAACAGGTAAGTGCTCCGCCACTATTTCTCCCTTGTAACCTTTACACATAACTTGGGGATGAAGGGCCAGAGGAAATATATTAACAGTCAGACCCAGGCCTCGCTCCTTTCCGCGGCTTTATCCAAGAACGCGCCGCGCAGCTCGGCGCCGGGCGCGTCCTCGCCCCTGCGCTCCTCTTCTTCGGCTGCCACTCCCTGAATAGCGATGACCTCTACGCCGACGAGTTCGCGCGCTGGGAAGCCATGGGTGCGGTGCAGGTCCGGCGCGCGTACAGCCGCGAGCCTGACAAGACGAACGGGTGCAAGTACGTCCAAGATCGGCTGTGGGCGGAGCGCAAGGAAGTGGTGGAGTTGTTTGAGAAGGGCGGCAAGTGCTTTGTTTGTGGGAGCAGCGAGGTCGGTGATGCGGTTAAGGATGTGGCGTTGCGCATGATGCTGGAGAGGGCGAAGGAGATGGGGAAGGAGAAGAGTGTTGAAGAGGCGAAGGAGTGGTTTGAAGGGATCAGGAATGAGAGGTATGCTACGGATGTGTTTGCGTAGGGGAGTGCGGTGGTGGTTGAAAGAGCTTGGGTATTGGTGGATTAGGTGGCAGTGGGATGAGGCGGATTGGGTGGGTGGAGATTGACGTACCGGAGGTAGAAATGGTTACAAAGTTACGGCCATATTGGAAAGACATGAGTACGAAAACTTTCACGCCAGTTTAGCTATTGACTATTGTTAGTTCCGCTCGCCTGACTGGACGAGAAGGAAACCAACAAATGCCAAAATTTCACATTTTGGCATTTGTTGGTTGCCGAATACAGAACACTAAGAACGCCAACGGTGCAGGTATCAATCCCCACAATAGTTCACCCAATGAACGTATAAAAAAAATGAAGGCCGTTTTGATCATATATTCTTCCCTCAGCCTTGCCAGTTACTCCGTCACCACATTGTAAACTATGGACACCCTTCCAACTTGATGCGAAGGTGTCTGCCCGAAGGGGTTTGAATCGCGTTGAGTCTATAATGCTAAGCTCCTGGCAGCGTTGGAGCTTGTTGTACTGATCAGATAGATAGTTAGCAAAGATCTTTCTGTATTACGATGGTGACATCGTACAGTGAGGCACACGTTTCTTAGTATACTACAGCATCCCCATGTTGAGGAGAATGTTGAAGATGGATTCGGCGAAAAGCTGGGGAATTGCCATGTTTAAAGAATAAAAATGATTTAAAAATGACGATTAGAATGAAACGAAGTAAGGAAGGTAGGGGGAAGTATGAGCAGCGCAGGGGGGTAATGGAGGATCAGGAGAATCAGGGAGGGCTAGGGAGTGCTAGGGAGGGGAGTGGGAGAGAGTGCGTGAGAATATCAAGCGGGCTTGCTGCTGCGCCTACTTCTGAAGCTTCCTCATGTTGAACCCTGGGCTTTGGTATGTTTTAATTTAGGTGTTGTGATGTTTCCTCTCTATTGTTCGTATTGTTAACATGTACGATATTCTATTGGACATGTAGGTCTTACATTACACCTTCGACTTGGTCGGTATGATATTTTACACAAGAATTTTATCTTGGATCTAGATAATTGGACCGAGAAGCAGAGGGATATGAGCTTACGGACACTCGTGTCAAGAGAGATTATGCAACGTGGGGTCACCGAGGAGCATATGAAGTCACATTGACTAGTAAGGCTGTGATATGTGGACCGCAAGTAGTTTGACTTTTCATCGTCGATAGGCTGAATACCGAATACAGCCTCGCGAAACCCGATGAATCGAGCGATGCAAGATATTAGGCTGGAGTTAAGATGGCTTACTAGCGTCGACCTTAAGGCAACGGACGGAATTGATTGGTGGAGGATTGTAGTATCACCTCCTCTTGGCCCAGGTGATGTGAGCATTCTACTACCGAAATCACCGCTCGCTAACTTACGAGTTAAGGAAGGATAATGGACTAGCCTTTGTAAGAACTTCTTATGCCTCCCCAGGTATGTCTATGTTAGAATTCTATGTGACTGCTACGTCACATGAGATCGGTTTGTTTACTTTTACATGCTTGCAGCGATTTGCAGGTGTACACTCTACGCCTTACAACCACTAGATCCTTTAAAAAAAACATAGGTGACGAATCCTCGAGCCGTGAGGAGTCTAGTCCCCACGCATTTTCCTGAAAAAATCCATGACCCCAGTGAACACGACGAGCAGAATACCTCCTCCGGGTCCCAACCGTAGGACCTTAGGTAAGAAGCCTTTGTAAAGCGCACCAAAACCTTCCTCTTTCATAACCGTCCCAAGTGCCGGCCATGCCCAATTGTACTTTCGCACGCTGCCTGCAATCTTGGGAGAGTTTTGAATGCGAGATTTGACGACATCCATTGGTGTATTCAGGATTGTTCCAACAGTGCCACCAATGGCACCAGACACCAAATCGTTGGAGATTTGACCCTTCTTGTCCTTGGCTGCAGGGAGTAGTGCCCGCACCTGGAAAATGCAGCCGAAGTATCCGGCGTTCCAAAGGATATGCCTCCACATGGTGCTCTCCAGACCCTGATATAGTGTCAAAGGCCCCTCCTGCGTAATAATTTTGCGCACACAATCCAGCATGCCTGTATATTTATGTGCCTGCGCCTTGTCTTGTAACCGGATCTTGACAAGTTCGAAGGGCACGACGACGAAGGATTCGGTTGCACCAGCGGTTGCGCCGGTGAGGATGGAGAGCGATTGGTTCATTTTGGCTATACCGAACAAGTTACGATAGAATTTCCCCCATTCATCATTGGCGGCGAACTTTGTAGCTCTGAAGCGGAGGTTAGCCTACAGTTGCCGGTAATTAAGACCTGGAGCAATGGCTTACCTTTTAGGCGCTTCCATCATAATTGGTGCACTGATCCCACGATAGAGCCTTGAGAAGCTACAAAAGGTTGTTAGAGTCCAGTCAGCACAAAGGCATTGAATCTATCTCGCACCCTTCATTTCTAATAATTTTCCGGAAGCAATCAACCATTCCATTGTAGCTGTCTTCCCCAACGCCCTTGCCGGTTTGAAGTTGACTGTTCTATGTTCAGCCTTTACAATTTGCGGCGCATTTCGGGCTTCTTACACTCGGGTCTTGACGACGTCTAGTGGGTACCTTGTGATTGTGTTAGTATTAGGATACACAAATGCCGAGGGAGTCCTTCGTACATAACCAAAATCTAGTTGCCATTTGCATATCAGCATATCAGCATATCATTCTATGTATTCATCCTGGATTAGAATGGGCCTACTTCAGACACACCAGCCACGGCACCTATTGTTGGGTAAGCATGTCTCTGGCTTTCTTTCGCAATTGAACCACTCACCTGCCGCGAACTGGTATACAAACGGGAGCGGCTTGTCGGAAGACATTGCGCTGACTATTTCCCGGGACGTGAAAGAGTGAAGGGACGCGACTACGGGAGAGAGAAGGAAAAGTTATTTCACGCCGCTGCACGAGACACAGCAAAAGCTGGGGAAGAAGGCTTAAGCGTGGGAGCTCGTGGGAAGAGGTCCAAGCTTAGACGCCCCAAGATTTTCTTTTCTCCAGACAGTAAAACGAACACGTCAGGAAAGCCGCCAGCCTTCAATTCATGCCCTAGGAAAGCTTTGAAGGACGTACAACCGTCTGTAGCGACATATGCCTTTTGTGTAGATTATCACAATTGTTTTCTATCCCTTAACTAGCCAGCGCCCATCCCTTATCGATAAGGATTCGCTATTATTACTGATTGGTTATTTTATATTTACCCAACCACTCCGATTGGTCTAATCCTTATCGATAAAAGAAAGACCAATTTTAACGGGTTAGGGGATATGCCGAATCGGTCTTTTGCTTTTTGCCGAATTTCTTGGCACTTGGATTAGCCACGTGACCGTGTTGTTAATGGCATCTTCCCGACGCGTCTACCAGCATCATCACGACCATCCTCATTCAGATTTTGGTAGCTGGACGCGACGTCTTAGTTCTCCCCGCATCCTTATGTCAAGTCGTCAGAGGTCTTTCTTTGATCAAGACCCCAAGCCGAAAGTACCTTTGATTCCCCCAAAAATATTATTAACTTTAAAATGCTAATTTGTGGTATTCGTTAGGCCAGGCCACATTGGCACCGAACGCGCAGTGCCAACGATGTTTCGCGAACGAACAATACCACAAAGGATACCATGACGGGCCCACCAATCTCAGCTTCTACCCAAACAAAGTCGAAACTGAAAGCTTTCCAATTCATTGAGGGAAGACCGGCTTCCGACAAATACGATAACGATGCAGACAAGGAGAACCGGCCAATTGAGCTCGGAACAGAAAACTCAAAGGGTATACCAAAATCACAAGGAGATTCTATTCCGCTAAAAACGAACCAAACACCTAAACTCACTCAATCAAAGGCATGTCCTCCTTCGACTCCAGCGACAAGATTGCCGCTAGCGGTCCTGGTGGGGAACTCAGATGATGGGTCAAAACGCGCTATGACACGCAATATATCTCCTGACGAACAACTATGCTGGCAGATAGCACAATCGCCCACTAGTTCCAATTCTACAGCAACGCCTGCACCACGGAGGAGCAAGAAGCGTGCGAGGAGCTCTTCTCCGCTTGGGCCATCTCAAACAGAGTCCTCTCCCTCCTTAGTTGCCAATGAGTCATTTGACCTCCAAAATATGCAACAGATGTTGAAGACTCCTCAGGCGGATCCGGCAACTGAGTTATGGAATCGTTACACTGTAAATGCCGGTAATAATGGTACTCCAACGACAAATAAGGGTATTGCGTTTGCGCGTCTTATCAACGAATCGTCTCCACACTCATCAGCGACTGCTGGAAGTGTAAGTGGACTCCGCCGATGGGCAAGCTGCGGGCTAGAATGGCCAACGTCAGCAACGAAGAGGAGGAAAACTAGAGGTGTATTCAGGGAGGATGGAGAGGACGTTTTCGGAGTTCGAAGCACCGCCGATGAACAACTGCACGGGAAATCTAAGCTATCAAAAGTTGGATTACTTGTCGAAAGGATACAAGAGACTCTCGCAAAACCACCCAGGCAAAAGGCGTCAAGCCTTCCGTCAAGCTCCTCCCCTTTGCCTGAAACTGGAGACTTTCACGAGGCTCCTTCTGCATCTCCTTTACAAAGACTTGCACATGGACATATGAAGGACGTTGAAGACTTCCAACCGCCGTTCAGCCCCAAGGAACCTCGAGAGCCAACCACAGAAAACGAGCATGGCAGTATAGAAAAGGAAGAGTCGACAAATTCATCTGAATTCGGAGATGTCGATATTGATATGGATATGGTCGAGGCTATTGAGATTGCAGATTGTACAGCTGATGTCTCTGCGACCGTCGACGCAGGCATTCCAGTCAACTCGATTCAAAATCTTAATTCTCAGAATCCGCCTATCACAGCCCAGCCGATGGAGCATGATTCCACTGGCAGTGATGATGAATTTGGTCTTGGAGATGAGGATAACTTCGCTGCAGACCTAGAGAACCTCGCCTCACTGTACGATAGCAGACCAGCATTAACACCGACAGGAGCTCAAGGCTCTCCAAGGACTAAGGCTGTTATTTCACTACCAAACACACCTGCACCGGCGGCTGTAGGAAATTTTGACGCTAATGGATGTTCCGATGACGAGTTTGGTAGCGATGATATCGATGTTGAACAATTTGCTGCGGCTGAAGCTGTGGCAACGCAGGCTTACAATGCAAGTGCGGCTAGCCAAGCTCCTGTATGTATCTATCAAACTCGTCCGTCTAGAATATGACTAAGTAATTGAAGAGTCAAAGGACCGCCCGGGCTATTCAACGTTATCTCGTTACTCTAGTCACTGAAGGCCATTATCAGAGCGATAGAGGCCATCAATATCCTGAGAAGGTTTGCTTAGCCCTTGGTCCTTAAAATTCATCATTTCTCACTCTTTGAATAGGTCTTGCTCGTTGAGCAGGAGAAGACCAAACTGATTAAAGCTGTAACACTTCGCCAGTCTTGGTTTGACACTCCGTGCACTCCGGGATCGTTCGTTCATGTCATCGGCGAGTTCACGCCTACTGGAAAATGTCTCATCGATGATGCTAACGGCATGCTCATCTTACATCCAGATCATCTCATTTCTGCAACAGTTGTCGCGGACTCATTCTCTTGCCTCCGTCGTGCCGTCTTGCAGGATCGTGTAAAAGCAACAAGCAGAGCTAATGCACCAATGCTCTACGGTACTGTTCTTCATGAGTTGTTTCAAGAAGCTCTAAAGGCAAACCGATGGGATTCTGAATGGCTCCACAACACTATTCAGGATATTTTGCCAAGAAAATTTGAAACTATTTTGGAGATTGGTGCTTCTGTCGAGCAAGTTTTAGATCACTTGAAATCCAAACTCCCAGAGTTGCAATCGTGGGCCGAAATGTTCGTCCATGCCAAACCAAAAGTCGGTGTGCCTTCTTCCCTCCACATGCAATGCTAACATGAAAATCAGAGAGATGCGATAGTAAAGGATAGAAATGGCAGACAGGCAATAATGAGCATAAATAAGCTCTTAGACGTTGAGGAACATGTTTGGTCACCTGAATATGGGCTAAAGGGTAACATTGACGCAACTGTTCAAGTAGTCATGCAGGATGGTTTAGACGAGAGGGTTCTTACTGTTCCCTTCGAAATCAAGACAGGAAAGAATAGTTCGAGTTCATCGCATCGAGCCCAAACAGCACTGTACACTTTACTTTTGTCTGACCGATATGGTAAGTTAATTATACATTTTACTCTGAACACCTCTAACCTTTCTCATCAGATGTTGAAATTGCATATGGTATTCTGTACTATCTTGAGACGTCCGAAATCAATCGCATACCAGCCATAAGACATGAAATCCGCCACATGGTAATGAAAAGAAATGAGCTCGCCTACTATGTTCGAGAGAGACTCGAGTTACCTCCGATGCTCAGAGAAGACCATAAATGTAATAAATGCTATGCTCAGGAGTCTTGTTTTCTCTACCATAAACTCGTTGAAGATGGCACTGGAGAAATCTTGCCAAAGAAAGCAAAGGAGCGATTCGATGACCTTGTCTGCCACCTAAGGCCCTCTGATCAGGAGTTCATGAGGAAATGGGACACGTTGCTGACAAAAGAAGAGTCCGATATGATGAAATTCAGGAGAGAGCTGTGGACCATGCTCAGTATCGAACGAGAGAAATTGGGACGATGCTTTTCCAACGTTATTCTTGAACCTGGCTCCACATTCGAAACCAATGACGGATCCAAAATCAACCGCTACAGTTATACTTTTGTTAAGCAAAAACCACCTCCAGGATTTTCTTTTGTGGGATCACAACTAATCGTCGGAGAACCTATCGTCATCTCAGATGAGAAAGGGCATTTTGCTCTCGCAAACGGGTACGTTACGAACGTCCGCAAGCGCTGTATCACCGTTGCTGTCGATAGGAGGCTACACAATGCCCGCACCAAGCAGCTTGGCTTCGACCCAGAAAAGAACCAAGTATTCGCAGGCATAATGGAGGTTTCCAAAGAGGGCTCCCCTCATGCGAAATCCCAGCCACAAGAAGATGAAGAGCCAGTACTTTATCGCCTAGACAAGGACGAATTCAGCAATGGCATGGCGGCAGCTCGTAATAACTTGATCCAAATGATGGACGACAGCGTCTTCAAAGCGAGGGAGCTTAGATCTCTCATTGTCGAAGGAAACGCACCAGCCTTCAAGACCAGCGCAAGCGCCTACACCCTTCCCACTCCTTCAACGCAGATGTCAATGAACTCAAATCAGCAGGCTGCGATTGAGAAGGTCATGTCAGCTCAGGACTACGCTCTCGTTCTAGGTATGCCAGGTACCGGTAAAACAACAACAATCGCACACATTATCCGCGCCCTTGTTGCAAAGGGTAAGAGCGTACTTCTGACGTCTTATACACATACTGCCGTCGATAATATTCTCCTTAAGATTCGCAATGACAACATCGGCATCTTGCGCCTTGGCGCTGCTTCAAAGATCCACCCTGAAGTCAGAGATTTTGCTACATTAGCGGTCGAGCCCAAGCAGAGCGTAGAAGAGCTTGAAAAATCATGGATAGAACCACCGGTTGTTGCAACAACTTGCCTCACTATCGGTCATCCACTGTTTAGCCGACGAATCTTCGATTACTGTATCGTTGACGAAGCTTCTCAAATCACACTGCCTGTCTGCTTAGGCCCGATCCGTATGGCTAAGACATTTGTTCTCGTCGGAGACCACTTTCAACTGCCTCCTCTGGTGCAAAACAAGGAAGCCGCAGCTGAAGGGCTGGACGTATCACTCTTTAAACTACTCAGCGAGCGGCATCCACAAGCAGTTGTGACGCTAGAGCACCAGTACCGCATGTGCACAGATGTAATGCTTCTCTCAAACATGTTGATATATTCCGGGAGATTGAAGTGTGGTACAGAGATTGTGGCCTCACGAAGTCTCACTATCCCGAATATCGCCTGCCTCAACTACTACCATCGCTCTACGTCCGTGTCAACTCCTTTCCGCCTGGCTTGCCCCGGCCCTGAACTGCCTACATGCTGGCTTTCCCGTGCCCTATTACCAGAATCCAAAGTCATCTTTCTGAACACCGACCTGCTCGGTCCCGCACTAGAATCCGCGTCTGGCTCACGCATCGTCAACACCCACGAAGCATGTCTCATCACGCAACTTACAACTGTTCTCCTCAACTCCGGCGTCCCCGCCACCGACGTAGGCATTGTGGCATTCTACCGCAGCCAACTCGCGCTTCTCAAGTTCTCCCTCCAAACACTCAACAGCGGCCAATACAGCGGCCAAGACGTAGAGCTGCACACAGCCGACAAATTCCAAGGGCGTGACAAAGAAGTCATCCTCGTGAGTTGTGTACGCAGCAACACCGATGGTATCGTCGGCGACCTGCTCAAAGACCAACGCCGAATCAACGTCGCGCTGACCCGCGCAAGATCCAAGCTCGTCATCGTCGGCAGCGTGAAGACGCTGGCCTCGAACGAGCTGCTGAAGGATCTGATCGAGCTGTGTCGCGGCAACGACTGGGTCATGGATCTGACGCCCGAAAGCGTCGAGGGCCATGCCTTCGAGGACGGCCTCACGCAGACCGATGCCACACAGTGGAGTGTGGAGAGGCCGACCATGCGGAGTGGGGAGAGGCTCAACTTGACGCCAAGTTCGCAAAAGAAGGAGATTATTGTGATTAGTCCCTCGCCGTCGCCGACAAAGCGGAAGGCGTTAGGCGAGATTATGGGGAATAGTTATAGCAGGAAGGCTAGGCGGTCTCAGGCGCTGAAGTCAAGTCCGGATGTGTTGAGGACGGGGAGGCGGAGTCCGCAGAAAGTTGTTATGGCGGGGAAGAGGGGGATTTTGGGATCTAGGCCCGTGTTGAGGGATATTATGAATGGTGCTTTGTAGATAATGTGGCGTGGCGTGTTGGAATCTTGGTGTGCCTTAGGTTATGACACGGTTTGGGCTTGTAATTTGGGGTGAGAGGGAGTTGGGTATTAAAATGAATGAATGAAATGCTTTTTCGCCGTTTAGGTGCTCCCTTCCATTATGGTTGCTCCCCGTAATTATAGGTACTCCTACTTTAGGTACTTATTAATACCGTAGGTACACCAAGTGCTGGCTTTTTACAGCTGCTCGCTCCAGACTAGGGTTCATCATCCGCTAAACCAAACTTGATTTTAATTTTCGGGTGCCTCATTACGGGCACCCGAACCGGCCTTGCTATCGGCAACGTGTCCTTTTTAAGAGACTTGCAAATATGTCTGAGTGCACGCCACGAAAACGTATGTATATATATTCTATACGCCACGAAAACAACCCTGTGGCCGATGCGGGTCGTCCACCCTCCCTGCTTGTGGTGGCGACATCAAGTGCCAAATCGTTTTAATTGCCGTTGTTTTTTTTAGGCTTACAGCTCGGGGGGGTCACGGAAAAACTCGGGGGGGTCACAAAGTTAAACAGGGTCACAACCTTTCTAACCTTACTCAGCTTCTAACCCCGCTTAGTTTCTGCATATACAGCGCATATACAAAATAATTTTTTTTATTTTTAAATCGCAGTATTTAATAAATTGTGAATATTATAGAACGCGTGGATTGCATATGCGGGGCATATATATTCCACTAGCTACTAAGGCGAGCTAAGTTATTAAAATATAGCCCATATATACGCGTCACATATCCACAACAACAGTGGTTGTACTAGAACTTCTCTATAACACCACAGCATACGCCACGAGTATGTACTACATAGCCTATGTATAAGCGCTGCATATGCTAATATCTAGCTAGGGCAATATTAACATCTTAATTTCGCTTTAGTATACGCTCTGCCTACGCTCACTATAAGTAATCTTACAATTGCAAATTTTAATAATGTGTAGGTAGCCAGTGCCACTAACCCTAGCGCCTTTAGGTACTACTATGGTAAGTATATACTTTATATATGCCTAGAAGAAGCATATACTAATAAAAGTATATAGGCCTAATCCCTAACCTTAACCCCAACTAGGTAATACTAGGTTAGTTATAGAGAACGCGCATATAAGGTATATACTTATAGTAGATAAAGCACGCGCCATAGCAGCTGTAGTAGGTGGAAGGCGTATATAAATCTAGAGCCGTATACCAATAGCATATACTAACCTTATGCAGCCCTAGCTGTGACGGTCCAGGATAACACGAGTAGGTGCCAGAAAGGCTCCATATAAAGAGTATATATATGCTAAGCGTAAACTAGATCCACCTAACCCTGCCTCTATCCTATCTGCTATTAACTCTATGGTATAGGTTATATATCCATACCTTATATACAGCATATGCTGACAATAAACATAGCTGTAACATTATAGTGAATAGCACGCAGATGTGCGGCTAGGTCTTTACAGCCCAGCTAAGCATATGTTCTATATATGCACAGCATCTACGTCTTCCACTAATATAGTTGCAGTACCGCCGCCATATCCGCAATAAGCACAGCGGTGCCCATAAGTATTACTGTGCAGTTTAGCGGAGGTATATGCTTATTATATATAGTAACTAACCCTCCCACTACTAACACGTCGGCTGCGGAGTTAATTGCGGGGGAGAAGTATATGCCCAGTATATACTACGTATATGCAACGCTAATATAACGTAGCGCAGGTATCTAGCATCCTACTAGCCACCAGAGAGAACGAAACCTGGGTAGGTTATACACATGCAATATATATGCAGTACTAACACTGTATATAGCCATAGCCCTTTAGGGTCAAGAATTTTGGAGTACGCGGACGCCTACACTCTATTTACGTATACTTACCCTATACCTAGTATATATCTAGCCTAAGCTAACTAGATGCAGTGCCTAGAACTAGGGGTTTACCACCTAATTTAGCAGGCAATTCTATTGCAAGGTAAAAGCATTAGTTTCGCTTCTATATATATATACTATACCCCAATATATCTATCTATCTATCTATTTATCTATATACTTATTCCCCCTAAGTTTGATTTTAGACCTAAGGGTACTTATAGGCTTAAGGGTAGCATATAGGAGGAACAAGTATAGCTACCACTAGGGCTACTGCCTAATTTAGAAATAAACGCTTGTCTTTATATCTAGGAGACTAGTAAAGTCTAACTTTATATAGGCCCTATATATACATTACTAAAACTACCACTTGGTTATATTGCTAGCTTATATACGCATATACTTTGTATATATAAACCCATAATGTCTTCTACTAACCATAGGTTAATATGTGCTTATACTAGGCGTATACTAATAAGAAAGAAATAGCGCGTTAGCCTATCTACCCCCTCCACCAGCTTAAAACGCAGGGTCAGTATTTCACCTATATATATTTAGCATATGCTAACTATATATATAGCGCGGCCCAACCCCGCTAGGCAACCGCGAGGAGTCCCCCTTACCGTCTACCCACCGCTAAAAGGGTAAGCTTGCCTTGCATATTCCCTGCATATATACAGCTAATATTTAGCACTAGCGAGCAGAAAGACAACGGGCTATTATAGCAGAGGTAAGAGCTCTGGTAAGTTTAGTTCCTTCCATTGTATATATTATACTTATACTCTATATAAGCCACGGGCGGAACTTGCCACTTAACCCACTATACTCGCCTAAGTATTAAACTATAAGTCCTGGTATATGCTAGGCCTGCACGCTATATGCGCAGCGTGTAGTACGCATTATCAGAGTTTTAGTAGGGTTTGTTTAGTAGATAGGCTAGGCATATACCCAATATAAGGCATAGGGCGGAAGGCCCACATTAATTAATTTTTTATTTATTATAGAACTTTATATAATACTTTCTATATATATACCGTGTATATGCGCCCTATATGCTAACACTATATTCCTGCGCCCACTTCTTAAGCTCTGCTAGTTCTTTTACTCTATTATATATATCTTTAGCTTGTTTTAATTTGTTAATTTATTGCTCTATATTTTCTATATATAGTATATATGCCTCCTTTTCTAGCTTCTTTATAGATAGGTAAGATCTATACCTCTTACCCGTAGTCCAGGGTGTTTAACTTCGCAATAGTGGTGGTAGTATCTCTATTATATATACAGTGGATACGCGCAACATATCTAATACTAATATAATATTATTATCTACTGTACTTATCTGTAAGATAACCTGGCCACTAGATATAATAGGCCTAGGGGTATTAAATAGGTTTTAAGAATTCTAAGGAAGATTAAGCCTAGGATTTCTAGCTTACTACTTAGCTAATTTTTACTACTTCTACGCTACTTAAGCTTAGTATATACTTTGTATATACAGTATATATACATATATTGTTTCTGTAGCTGTACTGCTATCCGTTTTAAGTTACTATAATTTTTCCATATATTATCTATTCCCGTTTCTTTATATAGCTCTTATAGATTAAATATTTCTTGTGTACGGAGTTTAAGCCTATACTAAAATATTAGAATATGCAGTGCATATATAGAGCATATATCTTTACCAGAGTACTGTAGTAAGCACACATAATTTTTAACCAGTAAAGTTATTATCTTAAAAGTAACTACTTTTACCAAGTCCAGTATACTTCCATACATATACCCACCACTTATAAGGGACCTTTAACTTTTCCTTTATAAGCCTGGCTAGTATCCATGTTTTCTTCTTATTATTTATCTAAGACGTAAGCTCCGGATGTAGTGTGTATATACTTTATATACGCACTATTAGTTTTTGCTTTATCTCTACTTCCTATATCTACTTTATAATATATCCTGCTTTTCAAGGCCAGGACAATTAAGAATTAGATTTAACGCGGCAAACACAACACACGCAGCTGGCTTATAAGGGGCACACAGCCAACCGGCGAGAACGGGGGAAGAACCGGAGGCAATAACAGACTTAGATTTAGAAAGGCTAGTAGGAACACAAGACACAGGAATGGAAAGCTCTATATAAAATGAGTAGTGGCCAGGGAGCAAATACAGGAGACGGAAGTTCTGAACATTTTAGAGAAAGCGGAAACGGAAGAAGCGAGGAGCAAAGGAGAGGCAAAGGACCCCCGCCGGGGGTCCGCCACTTAACCATTATATAGTACAACTGCGTCAATACAAACCACCGTCTAGTAAGGCCCCTACTAGACAGTCTAGACCCAGAGAAACACCATATTCTTGCTATATAAGAGCCGTATTATAATACCTACATATAATTAATATACTGCCCCCAAGGATTCTAGCTCCTATATAAACCAAAAGCAGCCACACGCGTATGCTTTATAATCAGCAAAAATATTAGCCTTGCCTTATAGTTATAGCAGGCAGTTAACCTAGATATTACAGTTATAACTATCCAGATATATAGGGGACCTATATAAATTATTAATATCTATAACCCTAGGGTCGAAGGGGTAGCATAGACAGAGAACATTATATCTATAATAAGCTTGCTAGAAACTAAACACGCGGAGTCCATTTTACTAGAAGACATAAACCTCTACCACCTATAGTAGGGGGGCATCCATGTTGCTGCCAATTAATAGGCAGAGTACCTACTAAGAGCTATAGATAATGGGGGCCTTAAGCTAGCTACCCCCCCAGGTACAATTATATGGCAATAGGGCACCGCCAAAAGTACAATTAACCTTACAATTATGGACGAAAACCTATACTAGAGACTCAAAAGGTGCTCCCCTAAAGAAGAATAGGCACTTACCTTAGACTATATCCCTATCTAAATACAACTAGATCTGGACATTAAGGCGCAACTAAATAGTAAAAGATACGCAATAAGGAAGCTTAACGTAGATAGCTTCCTTAATATAATTAAACAACAACTCTAAGACCTAGAAGAAATCTACCCAATACTAAACAAGCAAGGCTTATTGGCTACCCCTAAGGAAATTAATTAAAGACTAGAAAGGATCTAGGCAGCAATTAAAAGTAGGCTAAAAGAGCACTACCTAGTTTCAAAACTGGGCCCCTATACGCGACACGCATGGTCTATATAGTGCGCGGCCCTTATAGCCGGCCAACGACGAGCAAGAAGGAAATATATAAGTAGCCACAATTCTAAGGACAAGAAATAATATAAAGACATAAAAAACCAGCTAAAGAATACCCTAAAAAAAGAAGCAAGGAATAACTAGAGATAGTTTATAAACAAACACACTATTAACCTAAGTCTCCCCTATAATAAGGGCCTTTAGACCATAGCAAAATAGGTAAAGAAAAAGGTAGAACGCCTAGTAGAAGATCTACACCTACTACCCCTATAAAGAGCAGGCAAACTATAGGCTATAAGCAACAATAACAAGAAGGTAAAGATCCTTATAAAAAGATTTTTCCCTTAACCAGCTCCAGTAAACCTTAGCAATATTACTAATAAAACACTAGTAACTCGCCTAAGGGTTAACAGCGACATAACAACTAAAGAAATGGCTAGAACTATTAGCCGCCTCTTAAATAATATAGTACTAGGACCAGATGGGATCCTAAATAAAGCCCTAAAGACCTATGGACCACTTATAGCACCTTAGCTTATAGACGTAGCCAGAGCATACTTTATAATAGGCTACTACCCACGACTTAGAAGATCTATAACGACGGTTATCTTATAAAAAGAAGGTAAAGTAGACTATTTAATCCCAGGAAGCTACCGCCCTATTGCCTTAAAAAACACCCTAAGCAAGATCTTAGAAAAGGTTATAGCGGACCATATAGCAGACACGATAGAGGAACACGCCCTACTACCATAAAGCTAAATAGGGGCAAGAAAGAATCGCTCAACGCTATTAGCACTTATACTACTCGCTACTACCATTAAAACTGTATAGGCTATGCGAAAGGACTTTATAGTATTAATACTTAGCCTAGATATCAGTGGCGCCTATAATAATATACCCTATAAGCGTCTCCTATACATCCTTAGGGTAAAGGGCTTCCCAAAATAGATTATTTAATTTATTTAAGAATTTATAGGCCAGAAAAAAATATTACTAATCTTTAGCAGATACTAGAGCCCCCCTATCGCAGTTATAATAGGAATACTATAAGGATTACCTCTGTTGCCTATACTCTTCCTCTTCTTTATAAGCAACCTGCTTAACACCTTTAAGGAAGGGGCGACCTAGGGGATAGGCTTCGTTAATAATATAAACCTAATTATATATAGGCCAATAGCCGCAAAGAACTGCAGGACACTAAAGAAAGCCTATAATACCTATATAGAATAGGCAAGACGATATAGAGTCTAATTCTTATTAAAGAAATACCAGCTAATCTATTTTATAAGAAAACGTAACTAATCTATAGATCTTTAGCATACAATCTATATCTAAGGCTTTAGGGGTTAACCAGTTTAAGGCCTAAGGGTATTAGGAGTATAGGTAGATAGTAAGCTCCAGTAGAGCGCGCATAAGGCGCAAGCGGCCCGTAAGGGCTAAGTATAGTATATTGCCATATCCAGGATCGTTAATTCTATATAGGGTCTATACTTCTAGAGGTCACGCCTACTATATATAGCAGTTATCCGGCTAACCATGACGTATAGATCTAGCATTTGGGCCACTAGAGAAACTAAGAAAGGCCCCCCTAAATCACTCCTTAAACCACTCCAAAAGGTCTAAATAGCCTGCCTTAGGAGTATAACAGGCGGGTATAAGCGAACGGCCATAGTACTGCTTAAGAAGGAAGCCAATATTCCCCCCTTATAACTATATATTGAAGCTAATGCAATGTAAAGGGTGCAAAAGGAACGCAACTTTAACGTTATAAAGTATATTAAGACACGCCTAAATAAACTATGGAGGGACCCTAGGGTGCCCTATAGGAGAAGGAACCAATAACCCTAAAATAGGGAAGATATATTAGGAAAACAGGTAGAGAAAGTAGAAGAAGAATAGTGCGGCGCTAGGGCCCAGGCCTATATAGAGAAGAAAGGGAAACGCGTAAAAGGCCAGCAAAGATAACAGTAAGGGAGAGAAAGGAGCTAAAGTAGAGCATAAAAGAGTACTAGAAAACTATCTACCGCAACACAATACTAGTTGGACCAACACTGGAGAGATAAATAGGAGTTAAAGATACAGAGGTAGACTTAGGCAAGGGGAACCTAAGCCATAGTATAGGTAACGCTATAGGGGGTAAATACCTAAGGGCTCCAAGAGGGCCTAACAAAGGTAGAAAATATAATAGCAACACTCTTAAGGACAGGAATAATAGGACTAAAAGATTGGCTTTACTGGGTAGGTGTCCTAGTGGGTAGCCTAAGGTACGAATATAGCTGGCTAAGACAGACACTAAAACACATAATACTATTATGCCCCTTACGCACCGGCTAAGAAGCAATGCTCTCAGCAGCTAGCATAGAAAACTATAATACACTGCTCTTAACACAGAAAGGCCTCAAGGCGGCTACCTAGTGGCTTATTAGCTAAAATATGCTAGACCAGTTCTAGGTTACAAAGGAAATAGCAATAAAAGGCAAAGGGGCGAGTAATAGGCGCCCCCTAATAACTCTATAGGAGTAGAGTATAGTGTGTAATACTAGCGCGTCCGTAGGTTTATTACGGCAGCAGTAGTTCCTAAGGAGGTCAAAAAGTAAGGTAGTAGAGCACTACTGGTAACTTGTAGGCGACTTGCAAGCGAGCCCCAAAAGGCGGGGAGACGGATCACGGGGTTTTTTTAAATAGAGTTTTCTCCCTATATGTATATAAGGAGTAGTCCGCGTGGGCCTAACAGGGATCCAAATCGGACGTTAAGCAATGAATAATAATAATATATCTTGCTTTATAAGTTGGAAAGCGCTTTACAAAGTTTTATTTAATGTATACTAGGCAGAATATAAGTATATACTAAAGGTATTTATCCCATTCACGGGATGGGTTAATTATATATAGGTAATCTTTAAAGCCTATATATTATAAGCATATATAAAGCATATACAGAGCATATACAAAGCGTATATAGAACGTATACTTACCGCCAGCTTATTTCTTACACTATAGCAATACAAAGTCCAGTTCCGTGGATATACGCAAATTGTATAAATAATCAAGCAGTATTACCTAAAACCTTAAATACTAGCTAAAATATCTTTATATACGCAGCACGTGTTTCTAGGTTAAGAAAGGCGTATACCCAAACCTTAATTCCTGTTGTAAGTGTTTAGCTTATGCATAGTATATATATAGCATAGGGTATATATATATTTAGAATTCTCGTCCTATCCTATAATTAAAAATATATTTGTTTTGCCTTAAACCATCTTAAATAATAGGTCTATTTCAATATATATTACGCGTTAGAATGCCTTAGCTTATATATATATACAGTATATAATAAGGAAATGCTTGTTATTAAAGTTATAAATTACCTAAATCTATTGCTTGGTGTTCTCTTTATATTAATTAATAGAGAACTTATGTAGTATACCTACTACGCTTAGCCTCTGTATATGCCCGGCGTGTGTTTAACCTATACTCACCTATATATACCGTCCCCTCTGGGAACTGTAGTAGCCTTTTCTTTTAAATTAGAGCAGTAATTCGATCCTTAATATTAAGACTACTATATACCGCACGTAGTGTCTGCGTCCTATACTTCTTACATAAAATATAGTACTGTAGCGATAGGATAAATCGACCTATAGAATAGTAAGTAGTTTCATTCGCATATACTATATATATACGGAGCATATATATAGTAAGGCTTAGGACATCCACCTACTTTATTACTTTAACTATATTATTAGCAAGGTCGACTGGTAGCTTTATTAGATATAGTGGATAATATATATAAGAATTCCGTGTAATAAGGTAAATATAAGGATATTATACTATATTAACAGGAATATAGCAATCTAACTATGCACTATATATTCGGCCTACTACCCTACCTTAGCCTTGCGGGTGGTTAAATCCTATATAGACTTAGTATATGCATAGCATATGCACAACGTATACATTATATACTATAATATTTTCGCTTTAATGTTATATGTCTAATATAGGTACATTCTCGTTTAACTTCCTAAACTCTATGTTTAATAAGTAAATAAAGGTATTAAATATCTACCTAGGTAGTTATTAATAATAAAGGCCAGGTAGTATGCTATGGTTTAGTATTACTACTGCTAGAACAACTAATAAACTCTACCTATATATAATAAGCATATATCGCGCATATGCGGGCTATATGCGGGCTATATACGTACTTTATGCCGAAAAAACATTATTAGTCTGCTTTTACTATATACACGTTCTTGTGTACTAGGGTAGATATACTACCACCATAATTATAGAACACCGTGGTAGTAGCTATATATTATAAGTATATGCCTAATATATATAGATAATGCTTACCTCTCTATACTTTATTTAAGCTTTTTATTAATCTCTACTGCCTAGTATAGACAACTACTACGCTTTTAGAGGTCGTTAATTAATTCTGGCTTAACCCTATTATATGCCAAGTATATACTTAGCATATCCCTATAGGCGTACTTACAGTGTCTAATGCCGCTATATTTAAACGCTTAATAAAATGCTTTTCTATTCTCCCAATTATTGTTTTCTCTAAGAAGCTATAGTTGTGTAATCTTAGGGTTACCAGTTTAATGGAATGAGAATTAAATCTACTAGATATATAAGTATAGCATATACTCTATATATATATTGCTTACCTTTAATATATAACGTATTTCACGGGTGAGCTGGTTAAACGGGTGAGCTGATCACTTCAAAAACACACCAAAAAATGGAAAAATCACACTTTAATATCTTAACAACCACTTAATAATAAATTTTAATAATTTAAATTTGGACTTTTATATATACTCTCTAGC